>Ga0228536_1000254_pt1 | contig 128296 bp, 105 predicted proteins | sample SJ1Smetagenome_FD_168611 | JGI IMG/M metagenome (GOLD analysis project Ga0228536, IMG submission 168611) | Enriched culture of PCE-dechlorinating microbial communities from Ithaca, New York, USA - SJ1.S | ecosystem: Engineered > Modeled > Simulated communities (microbial... > Unclassified...
TTTGTGATGTAAATCGATTCCTACGTGAATCATGAGCTGGTCTCCTTAAAATAATGTTTTTCTGGTTTAACAACATTATACTGGAGAACCAGCTCTTTCAAATATTGTACCTTGTCATGTAATTAGGAGGAATCAGCGGATTAGCAGCGTTTTCGATTTCAGAAAACAGCAGTGAAGTCATTCTTCGGGAGAACGTTAATCAATCCCAGGTCGATTTTGCAAATAATTATGGAAGATTGGGGTCGGTGTATTATTCAGGAGGCAAGGTTGGTGTAAAACGCGTGTCGGATATATACGGCTCGATGAAAGCAATAGCTCCAATGTGGGGCGAGGAAATTACCATTACCAATGACAAACAAATAATTATTTCTTTCTCAGATATTCCATTTTTTGCTCCTTTTTCAAGACGCTCTATCAGCGAGCCTGCATTCATTCAAGAGGGCAGAGAATGCCTCTTTGAAGCAAGGGAAAGCATTTATTTGATTGATATCGCTAACAGGAAGATTGGGGCGTTAGTAAAGGGAGAAAACTATATTGTCATAAGTGATACGTTTCATAAAAACCGATTCTTTTTTGACAAGTAAGTCATTATCCTGGCTCAATTTCTCTTTACTCGCTGTTACTTCTGGGGCACAATTCGTATCTATGAGATAAACGAGTACAGGAGAACCGGATATGAAACGTATTCAATCGAAATTTCACGGATGTGTTGGCCTTGTTATCCTGCTTTGCGGGTCATGTTTGTCGGAAACCCCGCCTCAGCCCAGCGCTCCGCTGAGCCTCTGGTATGACGCCCCTGCGGCACGGTGGGAACAGGCCCTGCCGATCGGCAACGGCCGGCTTGGGGCCATGGTCTTTGGCGGCGTTGAAAAGGAGCGTCTCCAGCTCAATGAAGATTCCCTGTGGGCCGGGCCGCCAGTCCCCCAGCCGCGGGATGGAGCCTTTGAAGGATTGGCCAAGGCACGAAAATTGTGCTTTGAGGGGAAGTATGCCGAGGCGGACAGTGTGATTCGAAACGAAGTGCTGGTTCCGGAAATCTCCCCCCGCAGCTATCAGCCTCTGGGCGATCTGCAATTGAGCTTTTATCTGCCCGAAGGGCCGGTTACGGAGTATCGCCGCAGCCTGAACCTGGAGACAGCGATTGCCACCACCACCTTCAGGGCGGGACAGACCACCTTTACCCGCGAAGTCTTCAGCAGTCCCGCCGACCAGGTTCTTGTGGTCTGGCTGTCTGCGGACACACCCGGGTCGCAGACTTTCTATATCCAGTTGGATCGCCCCGCCGACTTCGAGACTCAATCCGTCGGCTCCGATACCCTGATTATGTCCGGTCGGGCCAGTCAGAAAGGCCAGCATCTCGGGACGTTTTATCATACCCGCCTTCAGGCTGTGATTAAAAATGGAACGATCGTCGCCGAAAACAATCGTCTCAAAGTGCAGAAGGCCGATTCCGTGGTGCTCTATCTGGCCGCGGCAACCGACTACAACAGGAAAAACTACAGTCAGCCGCTGACAGAGGATCTTGCCGCGAAATGCCAGAAGCAAGTCGCCCAGGCTGCCGGCAAGAAATTCCCGCAGATACGTAAAGACCATATTCAGGAACATCAGCGGTTGTTCAATCGCGTCAGCCTTGACCTTGGGGGGCAGGATAAGCAATCCATTCCCACCCACCTGCGGCTGGAGGCCGTTAAAAAAGGCGAGGACGACCCGGATCTGGCGGCTCTGTATTTTCAGTTTGGCCGTTATCTGCTGATGTGTTCATCCCGGCCGGGCGACCTGCCGGCCAATCTCCAGGGCATCTGGAATGATAAAATGGAAGCGCCGTGGAATGCGGATTACCACATCAATATCAATATTCAGATGAACTACTGGCCCGCGGAAGTCTGCAATCTGTCGGAGTGTCATGAATCCTTATTTGATTTTATCGAAGCGATGGTGCCGTCTGGCCAGGACACCGCCAAACGGGTTTATCACGCCCGCGGATTTACCGCTCATCATACCACCGATGTCTGGTTCTGGACGATTCCCACCGGCCAGCCCGTCTGGGGGATGTGGCCTTTTGGTGCCGGGTGGAGTACCCAGCATTTCATGGAGCATTATCGCTTCACGGAAGATAAGGTCTTTCTCAAGCAGCGGGCTTATCCGATTCTGAAAGAGGCTTCTTTATTCTTTCTGGATTACCTGTGGCCGGACCCCAAAACCGGCCAATTAGTCGCCGGACCCGCCACCTCACCGGAAAATCACTTTATTGATCCGTCCACCGGAAAAGGGGCCAGTGTGGATATGGGGGCCGCGATGAGCCAGCAAATCGTCTGGGACACGTTCACCAATTGCCTGCAGGCGGCGGCGATTCTGGGCATCGAAGATGAATTCACAAGGGAAGTCAAACAGGCGATGGACAAGCTGGCCCTGCCGAAAATCGGCTCCGACGGCCGGCTGATGGAATGGTCGCAGGAGTTCAAAGAAACCGAACCGGGACATCGTCACATGTCGCATCTGTTCGGTTTGCACCCCGGCAGACAATATACCTTTGAACAGAATCCCGACATTATCAATGCCATTCGCAAGAGCATTGATTTCCGTCTGGCCAATGGCGGCGGGCATACCGGCTGGAGCCGGGCCTGGATTATCAATTTCTGGGCACGTCTGAGAGAGGGAAACCTGGCTCACGACAACATCAACGCCCTGCTGGCCAAATCCACACACCCCAACCTGTTCGACAACCATCCGCCGTTCCAGATTGACGGCAACTTCGGGGGTACCGCCGGGATTGCTGAAATGCTGCTGCAAAGCCATGCCGGGCAGATTGACCTGCTGCCCGCCCTGCCGAAGGCCTGGGCCAACGGCTCGGTCAAAGGCCTCTGTGCCCGCGGCGGCTATGTCGTGGAATTGACCTGGAAGGATGGAAAGCTGACCGAGGCGGTCATTGAGTCCAAACTTGGCAATCCCTGCACTCTGCGATACGGCGACAAGACTCAAGCCATCGCCCCGGCAAAGGGAAAGCGATTCGTCTGGTCTAACCCGTAAGCAGTTCGAATTGCTCGGGGCTGAGGCTGTGGCGGAGTTTCTGAAGGGCCTGCAATTCGATTTGTCGAATGCGTTCTTTGGTCAGCCCCAGTTCGTCGCCAATCTGTTTGAGTGTCTTGGGTTTTTTGCGGATGACGCCGCTGTCGATGGCGAAGTGATTGATGACCACATAGCGTTCGCGTTCATCAAGGGTGTTATCGATGACCTGACGGAGGTCCTGGCTGGCCTTTTCCAGCACGCCGGCATCGGCCAGCAGTTCGGAGCGGGCATCGTCGCTGAATTCGGATAAGTCCGAGCCGGTAATGCGGTCCAGCCGGGCGGATTCGGCGGGGATTTTGCGGGCAAAGTCCTTGGCAATCACCCAACTGGCATAGGTGCTGAATCGATAGCCGCGGGTGTAGTCGAATTTGTCCACGGCCCGCATCATGGAGACTGCGCCTTCGCTGACCAGTTCCGACATGGCCGCCCCGGTGGCCAGGTGTTTTCCGGCAATTCCGGCCACCAGCGGCATATTCACCTCCACCAGGAATCGGCGAATCTGTTCGGCCTCGTCGAGGAGCTTGTCGATTTTCTTGAGAGTTTGCAGGGATGCGTTATCCGGCGTCATGCTGCCTCTCAGGGAGTGGGCCAGATATTTCAGATAGTTATACCGGCAGAAAAGCTGCTGTTCCCGCGGGCGTGCCAGTACGCCTTTGTGCGGTTCTGCCGTCAATGCAAGGGGCTGACCGAGAATAGCCTGATGGGCCTGGGCGGATTCAAATTCAAGACTGGGAATATAGCTGATCTTGCGGGACAGGATTTCAGCGGCCCAGCATCGGGTAATTCCCCGATGGATCGCCACCCGCGTCCGATTGAACCGGGCGGCCAGCTCGCTGATTTTCTGCCCCTGTCGATACAGTTTATAAATCTGAACCATTTCTTTATTGTCGAACCTGCCGCGAGAGGCTATCGGAAGCGGCTCCCTGGGGTGTCGTTTCTCATATCCTGCAAGGACGTACCGAATGGTTTCTCTGGCTCGCCCCGTCTGATAGACAAGCTGGGCAATAAGCTGGTTTCGTGTCTTGTCTGGATTCTGCTCAGCCAGGATGCGGAAGGCCTCAATGATACCCTTTTTTTCAGTCGATGACAGCAGGCGAAAGTCTTTGGCCTGCTTAATCAGTTGGGCATTGGCCGCCTGAAACTGTTCGACCATCGAGGCTGAAAAGCCCAGACGCTTTTTGCCATCCGCAAAGACATACATGCGTCCCACCAGGCCCCGCTGCTGCCACCGGCGTATGGTTTTGGTTGAAACCGAACATTGTTCGGCAAGCTGCTGAATGGTGTAAATGGTTTCAGACTGCTGCTGGACAGGGATTGCAATGGAGGCCGTCTTCATGGTCAGCCAGATGCGCAGGTCATCCAGGATTTGCCGGCCGGGGATGGTCTGGCCAAAATCATCGGTGCGCGGACGTACGCCGGACAGGCGAAAGGCGACAAAATCATACGGGTATTCCCGATCCGGGTCGATGACCATCATCAATGACTCAGCCGCATCGAGCACCTTCTGTTCCTGCTCTTTGGATACAAAGCGAAGCTGGTCAAAGAATTCACGTAAAAGCGGATTGGATAACTGTATTTTCATACCTCATTCATTATCGGCAAAACGAGCGGTAATTTCAATCCTGCAACTCTAAAAAAGGCCTGTTTTCTCCGGAATTTCGCGATGCGTGGCAAGTTTTCACGCTGTTCGCACCCTGTAGCGTTTGGATTAGGTGCAAAACTCACAGGCTTTTTCGAGCAAAAAAACTGAATTCGGCCAGAAAACAATATATAGTATGTTTGCCTATTTTTTCTAATTCCACATTTTAGCTTCCAAATGAAGTAAATATAGAGCAATAAAAATTTAATTTATAGGAATGAATCCTCACAATCTTCTCAAATACATCATAATAGCTTACTATGTAATGACTTATGAAATTACCAGAAATTTGTCACAGAATTAAAGTTTCATTCCACCAAAGGTCGATACCAGTACTGTGAACGCTGTTTCGGGAAATACGGAGTCAAAACTAACACTACAATATATAGTGGGTCACTGTTTTCGGCTATTCCGATAAAAAGGCCCATAGTAAAAAGTTCTTATCAAAGCTCAATAAAAACGCCGAAATTAATATAGACAAAACCTCACAGGGAATAATGAGGATACATCCACGAGAAGCAATGGCCGGTTGTTCCGGCATTGCCGGATTCAGTACCAGGAAGGATTCCTGTTCTGTGATCCGAAACAGACAAGGTTAAAGGTATGAACCAAAACTCAAACGACAACCAAATTCAGAACCGTTTCATGAACGACCCGCACGACGATGGCCGATTCGAGCTGCCGAATCCGATGCAGGATTTCTTCGCGGACAAGATTATGGATAATATCCATAATACCCCGCTTGGAAAACTGCTTGGGATCATTGCTGCACTGCCTGAAATCCGTCAGGAAAAGGTGGAACAGGGCAGACGGATTTGCCGCCGGAAAGATGCTGAACTGGACGACCAGTTGGATGCCGCGATGGATCGTGTTCTGGAAGAACTGCTGCACGAAAGCTAAACTGTCGTCTCAGCGTGTCGCTGAACGTGACTCCTAAAAAGCTCCCCATGGAGCTTTTTTTTATGCCCATAAGGAAAAATACCTATTTTCGAGTCAGTCTTTTTCCTATTAAAATAATCCCTGATTGGAATAGACTCTTCTTGTCCCCATTATAATCCCCCCGGATGTCTTGCAGATCATGGCAGCCTAATCGTCGGGCGTGTCCATTTCGACGGGCTTATAACCCGGCAGTTTGGACTTTTCGACTTCTTCATGGAAGGCCTTGACGATCGTCTCCTGGATTTTCTTGCGGCAGCCGGCGTTGATGGGATGAGCAATATCGGCATGCAGCTTCATGCGTCCATCCATATCCTGCCTGGCCCGGTTTTCGGGGAGTTTCCCGCCGCAGTGGTTACAGAACTTGGCCCGGAGATGATTTTTACCGCCGCATTTGCTGCAATGATCGCTCATTTTGCGTGACGGCATGGCCACAAAAAGTCCCCCGGCACCCTCAATAATCTTGATGTCGCGGACAACAAATTCGTTGTCCAGCGTCATCGAGCAGAAGGCTTTAAGCCGGTCATCCTGATTGGCTACGAGCTTGACTCTGACTTCGCTGATTTCCATTGTCTGCCTCTCGTAAAACTTACCATCTATTGTTGTGTACGATCCTGCTTACGCAGTTGAAATTGGTTTTCAGAGTATCGCAGCAACGCTGGATGATAGAGCAGTCTTGTTGTTCAAGCAAGCAATACATCGCACTACCGCTGCCGCTGAGACAAACTTTTCTACCGGTAAGCCTTTCGGCTTGTTCATGGATGGCCGCAAGGTCCGGGTGTAATCGGAAACAGCTTTCCTGAAGCATATTTGCGCACATTTTTGCAGCAAAATCAACTCTATTTTTATCAAGATATTCATTTATTTGGCTTGCCCAGAGGGAATACCGCTGGGAATCGTGACTGTAATTTTCGTAAACCTTTTTGGTAGATGTATTTACATTTGGGATAATCAAAAGTGCCTCAAACGGATAATCGACAGAGATAGGCGAGATTTTTTCGCCCCGGCCGGTACAAAAAGCCAATGGACCTTCGAGGAAAAAATTCACATCGCTGCCCAGCGAGGCGGCAATCGCATGGATATCCGTGTGGGAAACCTTCATCTGGGCAAAACGATTGAGGCCCAGCAGGGTCGCTGCTGCGTCGGAACTGCCGCTGCCCAGGCCTGTGCCGGCGGGGATATTTTTAGTCAGGGTAATTTTGACGGACAGGTCTTTTCGGGCCTTGTCCAGCAGAAGACGGGCGGCACGCCAGACCAGGTTATCGGGGCCGTCGGGTGCCCAGAATGGGCCTGTGCAGACCAGTTCGATGCCGGGGGTGGTGCCCCACTGGAAATCAAGCTGGTCGCAATAGTCGATTTTGGCCATAACCGATTCGAGTTCGTGGTAGCCATCAGGCCGTTTGCCGGCAATCAGCAGGGTCAGATTGATTTTGGCGGGGGCCAGCACGGTCAGGCCATTGGCAGTCTGGTGAAATTGTTCCATATATTCTTTCCTGTATCTGTATTCTGTCAATTGACTTATGGAGTCATACTATATATGATTCAGGACAAAAGAAAAGCATTTTCAGGAGACTGCATGGAATCAACACAACCACAGCCGGTGGCCTGGTGGCACTGGCATCGACGGCTGTATAACTGGGTAGTTCATTTTGCCAATACGCCGCACGGCGAACGAGCCTTGTTTTTGCTCAGCTTAGCCGAGTCCAGCTTCTTTCCGGTGCCGCCGGATGTGCTGCTGATGCCGCTGGCACTGGGGGCACCGAAGAAATGGTTCCGGTTTGCGATGACCTGTTCGATTGCCTCGGTATTCGGGGGGATTCTGGGATACTGCATCGGGATGTTTCTCTGGCAACAGATCGGAACCTGGGTGTTGACCCATCTGGGCGGAATCGGCATGACAAAGGCCAATTTCGACCTGTTCCAGAAGTGGTATGATGATTACGATTTCTGGATTGTGTTTACCTGCGGCTTTACCCCCCTGCCATACAAGGTGTGTACGATTACGGCGGGGATTGCTAAAATCAACTTTTTAGGCTTTGTGATTGCCTCGGTGATGAGCCGGTCGGCACGGTTTTTCCTTGTGGCGGGGCTGTTCGGCTGGAAAGGTGAAAGAATGCGGCCGTTTATTGAAAAGTATTTCAACTGGCTGAGCCTGGCGTTTATGATTCTGCTGATTGGCGGATTTATGGCGATCAAGTGGATGAAGCATTGATAGTTCGTAGTTCGTAGTTCATAGTTCGTAGTTCGTAGTTCGGAGTTCGGAGTTCGGAGTTCGGAGTTCGGAATTCGGAGAATAAAAAGAGGTTTTTATGAATGAAGAACAGAAACAGGTTTTGCTGCGGACGGCCAAGCGGACGGTGGAGGCGGTCGTCAATCACCGGCCCGCCCCCCTGCCGGAAAAGACCAGCGACCCGGCCCTGCTGGCTCACCAGGGGTGTTTTGTGACACTCAAAAATGGCGACGACCTGCGGGGATGCATCGGCAACTTTGAAGGCGATAAGCCGCTGATTGAGATGGTGCGGGAAATGGCCGAGTCTTCGGCGAGACGCGACCCGCGATTCCGGTACAATCCCATCCGGCCGGCGGAACTGCCGCGGTTGGATATTGAGATTTCCGTCCTGTCGCCGATGGTCAAAACCAGCGACCCTCTGAGCCTGGAACTGGGCAAACACGGGATTTTTATTTCGAGTGGATACAACAGCGGGTGCTTTCTGCCGCAGGTGGCAACGGAGACCGGCTGGACAAAAGAGGAGTTTCTGGGTTACTGCTGTGCACACAAGGCCGGGCTGGATTGGGACGCGTGGAAAAAGCCGGGCGTGGAGGTATATCTGTTTACGGCGGAGGTTTTCGGGGCAATGTGGGGAGAGATTCATATAGAATGATACAGCTTCTATTTAAACTTGCTTGACAGGAGAGATTTATGATGGCCATTATAAATAATGTATCATCCCCCGCGTTACCCCAGAACAAAGGGAGTTTTGAGTTGACTTACTGGCGGAATTGCAAGGCCAAGGAAGGCACTCTGTCCAACAGCCATTATCAGTATTTTTATACCGAGCATTTTGGATTTCCGCTGGATTTCTATGCCGGCAAACGCATTCTGGATATCGGATGCGGGCCGCGGGGCAGCCTCGAATGGGCGACGATGGCGCAATGCCGCGTCGGCCTGGATCCGCTGGCAGGATACTACAGCGAACTGGGAATCAACAACCATCAGATGCTTTATGTGGCCGCTCCATCCGAGGCGATTCCGTTCCCTTCGGATTATTTCGATGTGGTCTGTTCATTCAATTCACTGGACCACGTTGACAACCTGGATAAGGCCATCGCGGAAATGATTCGCGTGGTCAGGCCGTCGGGGGTATTTTTGCTTTTGACGGATTTAAATCACAATCCGACGCCGACCGAACCCATCACGTTTTCATGGGATATCGTGGAGCGCTTCAAGGGCGGCCTTACGCTGCTGATGGAACGGCATTTCGAGAAATCGGCCCCGGGCATGTATGAAAGCATTCGCCGTGCGGTCCCTTACGACAAATCCAATCCGGCGCCGCGATATGGCGTGCTGTCGGCATTGTTCAGAAAATAAATTTCAATTGGAATGCGGTGTGAATCGATTGGACAATGAATTGGATCAACGGAAGAAGAGGGGGGTTGCAGACATCATTTCCCCAGGCTTGCGATCCGGGATGCTGTTTGTAAAAATAAATCTTTGATGAGAGGAACTTGATATGAAGACTCGGATGTACTTATCGATGCTGTTATGCGTACTGGCGGGAATGTCTGCGGCGGGGGTTGTGCCGGGACGGCTGCGATGTGAATTGCGGGACAATCCGCTGGGGATAGATACTGTCAAACCACGGCTGTCGTGGGAGATGACTTCCGAGCAGCGCGGGCAGGTTCAGACGGCCTGGCAGGTGCTTGCAGCGGCCAGTGCCGAGGCACTCGGTCAGGATAAAGGCGACCTGTGGGATTCGGGCAAACGCCAGGGCAATCAGGCTGCGGGGATTGCTTATGACGGCAAGGCCCCTGCGTTGGGTCAGCGGTGCTACTGGAAAGTCCGCGTCTGGGATCGGGACGGCAAGGCATCGGACTGGAGCGAGGCTGCTTTTTGGGAGATGGGACCCCGCAGCGAGAATGACTGGCAGGCCAAGTGGATTACCGACGGCAAGCCCCTGCCGGCCAGTGATGCGGATTTTTATCGCGAAGACCCGGCGCCGGTATTTCGCAAGGTCTTCGAGCTGGACGGCGCGGTTAAGCAGGCCCGGCTGTATATCAGCGGGATAGGATATTTTGAGGCGAAGCTAAACGGGGCCAAAGTCGGCGACCATCAGCTTGACCCCGGCTGGACGATGTATGCCAAGCGGGTGCCGTATTGCACTTTTGATGTGACCGGGATGCTCAAGGCAGGCCGGAATGATTTGTCGGCCATGGTCGGCAACGGATGGTTTAATCCCCTGCCGCTGAAGATGTGGGGGTCGATTAACCTGCGGGATCGGCTGTATGTGGGGCGGCCGCGGCTGATCGCCCGGCTGGATGTGGAGCTGTCCGATGGGACGAAGCAGTCGATTGTGACCGATGAGACATGGCAGGTGGCCGAGGGGCCGATACGATTCAACAGTGTTTATCTGGGCGAGATTTATGATGCCCGGCGGGAAGTGATTGCAGACGATGCATGGAAAAAGGCCGCCCTTGCGAAGCAGCCGGTTGGAGAACTGGTCAGCCAGCATCAGCCGCCGATCCGGATTCGCAGTACCGTCAAGCCGGTGGCGATTACCGAACCGGAGCCGGGGGTAAATATATTTGATATGGGGGTCAATTTTGCGGGCAATATTGAACTGCGGGGAGAATTTCCCGCCGGGACGAAGCTGGTGCTGCGGTACGGGGAGTTGCTGTATCCGGATGGGAAACTGAACCCGATGACCAGTGTCTGCGGGCAGATCAAGGGAGCGGCCGATCCCAAGGCAGACCCGACGATCCCGGCACCACCGGCGGTGGCCTGGCAGACCGATACGTATATCGCACGCGGGAATGGGATTGAGCGGTGGATGCCGCGATTTACCTTCCGCGGCTTTCGGTATGTGGAAGTGCGAGGGCTGACCAAACCGGCCGTGAAAGATTTGATTACGGGATTTGCGATGGCATCCGATGTGGGCGAGGCGGGTGAATTTTCCTGTTCGAACGAGTATCTGAACCGCATGGAAGCCATGTGCCGTCGGACGTTTTTGAGCAATCTGTTCAGTGTGCAGTCCGACTGTCCTCACCGGGAACGCTTTGCTTATGGCGGAGACATTATCGCAACCTGTGAGGCACTGATGATGAATTTTGATATGGCGGCGTTTTATGAAAAGACGCTGACGGACTTTGTCGATAGCGCCACGCCGGATGGGCGATTTCTCGATACGGCTCCCTCGACGGGGATTGACTACTGCGGGCTGGCGTGGGCGATGGCACATCCTTATCTGGTGGAAACACTGTATCGTTATTATGGCGACCGAAGTGTCGTGGAACAACATTATGCGGCTGCGGCTCACTGGCTTGAGGGTGTTGCCAAAGCCAATCCGGGGCACATCATCGAAGCCGGACTGCACGACCACGAGGGGCTGGAAGAGGCAACGCCTGCGGTGATGGTGACGCCGTTGTATTATGACAGTGCACGGCGACAGGCAAGGCTTGCTCGGCTTCTGGGCAAGTCCGAAGAGGCCAAGCGCTGGGATACGCTGGCTGAGGCAATCGCCGCGGCGTATCGCAAGCAGTTCGTTGATGCGGCATCGGGCAAAGTCGGGCCGGGTACACAGGCCAGTCAGGCTTTTGCATTGCATACCGGCGTCGCGGCTGAAACTGAACGTGCGGCAATACTGGCTATGCTGCTGGATAAGATTAAAAACTATAAAGGCGGGCATTTCTCGACGGGAATTCTGGGGACGCGGTTTGCACTGGAAACGCTGTCGCGCGAGGGACTGGCGGATTTGGTGCTGCAGACGGTCGAGCGGCCCGGCGTCCCCGGTTGGCGGTATATGCTGGATAATAACGCGACGACGCTGTGGGAACACTGGGAAGGCAGCGATAATACGTTCTCGCATAATCATCCGATGTTTGGCTCGGTCAGCCAGTGGTTTCATCAGTGGCTGGGCGGGATTCAGCCGGCAACGGATGCGGTCGGGTTTGACCGAATTGTGATTCGTCCGCAGGTGGTGGGCGATTTGAGCTGGGTCAAGTGCGGCCATCATTCGATACGCGGGCTGATTCGCAGCGATTGGCAAATTGTCGATGGCATCTTGGAGTTGGATGTCACCATCCCGGCCAACAGCCGCGCCGAGGTGTATATACCGGCCGGCAGTGCCGAGGCGGTAAAGGAAGGCGGACGACCGGCGACACAGGCTGATGGTGTAAAATTCCTGCGGATGGAGGGAACAGCGGCGGTATTTGCGGTCGGCTCGGGCCAATACCGGTTTTCAGCGGCTAAAGCTGAGGCTTCCGCTCAGGAAAAGCCGGCCATGTCGGGTAATCCGATTTTTCCGGGATGGTATGCGGACCCGGAGGGGATTATTTACGGCAAAACCTACTGGATATTCCCGACGTATTCGGATGCCTATGAGAAGCAGATTTTCTTCGACTGCTTCTCTTCGAATGACCTGGTGACCTGGACCAAACATGAGCGGATTCTGGATAATACAAGGGTAACGTGGGCCAAGCGGGCAATGTGGGCGCCGGGGGTGATCGAAAAAGACGGCAAGTACTACCTGTTTTTCAGTGCTAACGACGTGCATCAGGGCGAGATCGGCGGGATTGGGGTATCCGTGGCGGACCAGCCGCAAGGCCCCTACCGCGACCTGCTGGGCAAGCCGCTGATTCAGGATATTGTCAATGGAGCTCAGCCGATTGACCAGTTTATCTTCAAGGATGATGACGGTACATACTACATGTATTATGGCGGCTGGCAGCATTGCAATGTGGTCAAGCTGAAAGATGATTTTAGCGGGCTGGTTCCGTTTGAGGATGGTACGCTGTATAAGGAAGTCACGCCGGAGCGGTACGTCGAGGGGCCGTTTATGTTTAAAAAGGATGGGAAATACTACTTTATGTGGTCGGAAGGCGGCTGGGGAGGGCCGGATTATAGTGTGGCTTACGCCATCGCCGACGGACCGCTGGGGCCGTTCAAGCGAATAGGCAAAATCCTGCAGCAAAACCCGCAGGTCGGCAAAGGCGCGGGGCATCACTCGGTTATTCATGTGCCGGGGACAGATAAGTGGTATATTGTCTATCATCGCCGTCCATTGAGCGAGACCCACCCAAACCATCGGGCCACCTGCATTGACAAGATGGAATTCGACAATAATGGTCTTATTAAACCTGTTATTATTACATTTGAAGGAGTTGAAGCTCAACTTATTCCGTAATTAATACCACGCCTAAATTTAGTTGAACCTGAGATAATATCTAATTCTTTACTGTCTTTTTGGCTTTGAATCAGGTAGAATCCAAGATTGCTGTCTTTCTGAAAAGATGCATTGACTATGTATAATAGTTAAATCCCATCATTAGTACTACAATTGTCAGCAAGTACTTCACAGGAATAGATTGCTCTAAGTGATATCTTGAGGCTTGTTTCTTTGGTGAATCAAAGATGCAGCAAAGAATATCAGTAATACCATATGTTTGTATTTAATAAAATGATATAGAATGGAATAAAAATATAAATGATACCTTCCGATGGAACGATGCGTCCCCTTCAAATCGGCAATCTGCAAATCAATCCCCCCATTATCCAAGGCGGCATGGGTGTACGTGTTTCGCGTGCCCGTCTGGCCGCCGCGGTAGCCAATGAAGGGTGTGCCGGCGTCATCGCCAGCGCCGGAATCGGGCGATTTGAGGACTTTCCGAATACGGATTTTACAGAAGTCAACATTAACGCCCTCCGGAATGAAATCCGCAAATGCCGGACCATGACTCGCGGTGTCATCGGGGTCAATATTATGGTGGCCCTGTCGGATTATGACAATCTGATTAAGGCGGCTGTGGATGAAAAAGCGGACTTGATTATTTCCGGGGCGGGGTTGCCGTTTCATCTGCCCGGCCTGGCAGCAGGGACCGATATCAAGCTGATTCCGATTGTCTCGTCGGTGCGTACATTCAATATTATCTGCACCCGCTGGAAAAAGCAGTATAACCGTCTGCCGGATGCTGTGATTATTGAAGGGATGAAAGCCGGCGGGCACCTTGGATACAATCTTGAACAGCTTGAGGAGGGGACACCGGACCTGGAGACCATTCTGAAAGAGGTGCTGGATTACATCCGAGACAAGAAACTTAACATTCCGATTGTTGTCGGCGGAGGTGTTTTTGACGGCTGCGATATCCGCCACTTTCTGAATCTTGGTGCGTCGGGTGTTCAGATGGCGACGCGGTTTGTCTGCACTCAGGAGTGCGATGTGCACGACAACTTCAAACAGGCTTATCTGGATGCGACGGAGCAGGATATTACGCTGATTAAAAGCCCGGTCGGTTTGCCCGGCCGGGTGATCAATAATCCATTCGTCGAGGCGATCAAAAAGGGACTTCATGTTCCTTTTGAATGCAAATATCAATGTCTGCGAACCTGTGACCCGAGTACCGCTCCCTACTGCATCGCACAAGTCCTGGCCAATGCCGCAGAAGGCAAAATGGACCAGGCGTTTGCATTTGCCGGCTCGAACGTCACCCGCTGCCATGAAATTATCTCGGTCAAAGATCTGATCCAGGAATTGATGCAGGAATATGCGGCCTGCCAGCTGTGTTCGTAAGAAATCAGGACACGGAAATTCATAGACATCGTTCCGTTTGATTGACTGGTGATGGATTGATTATCTGGATGTTGTACATACATCTTGTCTAATATGCAAATATTTTCATTTCCTGCATTTGGTTCTTGTAATTCCATGTCAATTTAGGTAACATATTTGCTCGGTACTCTAAGGCGGCTATTTGTAAATTACTATTTACAAGATATATACCGGCTAATATATGACAATACAGGCGACTTCCCTTTTATCTATCGAAAACAGGCACAGCTCTGCATTGGAGAGGTTGAACATGCAGGAGTCGTGTTTGTTCATCAACAAGTCGCCAAGACACTATTCCATTCGTTTTGTATGTTCCCACCTTTCTCTTTTCCGGCGGTTGCGTGCCCTGCTTTGTATGGTATTTATGGTTGTCGGCATGATGAGCCTGGCCGGGTGTGAATCCTCGCTGCAATCCAAAATGACAGAATCTTCCGCTTCGGTTCAATGGGATCACCAGCGGCTGTCGGAGTATCTGGCGGATGTGCCGGGGATACGCAAACTGGAGCGATGGGAGGAGCACAAGGACGGTCTGTATATCGAGACCGACCACTACCGCATCAGGACCACGCTGGCTGATCCGCTGATGCTGCGGCAGGTGCCGGCGTTTGTGGAATCGGCCTATAAGGCCTATCAAAGCCAATTGCCCGATCCGGTCAATGACAGTGAAAAATTCGAGACGTACCTGTTCGGCCAGCGGGCGGATTGGGAGGCATTCACCCAGACATTCACCGGCAGTGATGCCCAGGTGTATTTGCAGATTCGCCGCGGGGCCTATGCCCTGAACAGTGTTTGTGTGGCGTATAATATCGGGCGAAAGCAGACCTTTTCGATACTGGGGCACGAAGGGTGGCATCAGTTTGTGCAACGGCATTTCCGTTATCGACTGCCAAGCTGGCTGGACGAGGGGGTGGCGACGCTGTTTGAAACCTGCCAGTTCGACCAGGGAGTATTTGAATTCCGGCCGCAGGATAACCTGCTTCGCCTCGGGACACTTAAACAGGCTATCCAGCAGGGACACATGATCCCGCTGCGAGATTTGATTACCATGAATCCGGGGCAGGCGATGGCCGGATATGGTTCGAATGAGTCGGTTATCATGACGTTCTATGCACAGAATTACGCCCTTGTGCGGTTTTTGCGGGAATACAATTACGGCCAACGGCTCAACCAGTATCATACGCTGCTGCTGGGCGGCTTGCGAGGCAACTGGCAGGTGGATGCCGGACTGGTCCAGGCGGCGGCCAATCGCGAGATACCGCTGACGGCGGCGTGGAATCGGCAGATTTCAACACAACTTTTCCAGACATACATCACCGGCGATGCGGCTCAATTTGAGGCTCAATATCGCCAATTTTGCAACGAGATCGTGTACAATATACGGATCAATAAATAAGGGAATGACGCAACAGCGATTTCAATTTATCCTGGCATCGGCTTCGCCCCGGCGGAGGGAACTGCTTGCAAAGGCAGGCTATGTATTTCGTGTGGAGCCATCCCATGTCGATGAGGAATCCTATGATAAAGCCGGCGTGACGTCCGAAGACCATTGCCAAATTCTGGCTCTGGCCAAGGCCCGGGAGGTGGCCGGACGATTTGGGGATATGCCCGTGCTGGGGTCGGATACGGTGGTGGATTTTGACGGGCAGATTATCGGCAAACCCGCCGATGCCGCCGATGCGGAACGAATCACGCGGATGCTGTTCAGCAAGCCGCACAAGGTCATCACGGGGCTGGCGCTGGTTTGGAAGAGCAGAGAGATTGAAATCGTGGAGGTGGATACGACGATTGTGTATCCGCACAAGCTGACCGAACAGCAGATTCAGGGGCATATCGCCGGAGGACTGTGGGAAGGCAAGGCGGGAGCCTACGGCATTCAGGAGACGGGGGATGAATTCGTGGATCGCATCGAGGGGTCGTTTACCAACGTGATGGGCCTGCCGATGGAGCGGGTGGGCCATCTGCTTTGTCAGTACGGGATATTGCCGAAACAAACCTTTTAACCCCTTGGATATAAAATGGGCAGCTTTTTTTTGCATCTATTGCTCATAATAGGTAACTGTCCCTATTTATCGTATTTATCCTATTTATCGTGGCTTATCGCCGAGGCTCGGATTCATGCCAAAAAGAGTATCGTGAAGTAAACAATCCAAACTGACCCATTCGACTTGTCATACCCGCGCAGGCGGGTAACGGCCGTCACGGTATTTGTCGCAGGACAAGGGATTTTCTTACAGACATTTTATTTTTTGATGGATGAAAAAGCCAAGATAATCCGGCATGGGGAGAGAAAGGCTGCAAGGTATTACAGGTTTACATTTACTTGTTTATTCAGTTTTCGAGTGCCGCAGCAAATCCGGACGGCGTTTGGACAGCCATTGGGGAAGGTCTTTACGGGTGGCATTTTTCCACAGGCCGGTGCCGGATTGCATGGCCTGATTCTGCAATTCAAGATAGGTATCAAAGTGGGTATGCTCATACGGTAAATATGCGTATCCGTAACCTTCGGCAAGAATACGCTCATTGAGGACGGTTCCATCCGGCAGGCGGATATAGGCCAGCAGCCGGCCGTATTTATCGCGCTGGTCTGCCCTTGAATCCAACAGGACAATAACGGTCTTGTTTTCACATAACCGGCGCGTAAATTCCGAGGCCTCCGGGCCGAAATACATCACGCCGGTCTGCGGATTTTTGGTTTCAGGGGTATCGACACCCAACAGACGGACTCGTGTTGTCGGATATTCCTTGTCGGGTATTTTCAGGTCGATGGTATCGCCATCAATGACAGCCGCAACCAGAAACTGCTGCTCGTGATATTTTTTCCAGTCTTCGGATTCATACAGGCTGGACTTGACCGTCTGGCGGACAGAGACGCCCGCCCATCGGTCCAGCATCATCCATGCCGGCAAAATAAAAAGGAAGAACAGCACCAACAGTGTGTTCTTCCTTGTTCTGCTTATTGCATATCGTTTGCGGCGTTTGCTCATGACTCCATTCCGCATTGCCCCCGGTCCATCGGCGGCAATTCACCCTTTCGGGTGCGTACCTGCGTCGCCGATTCGATTATTTCGGTTGTTTCCGCTTATCGACGGCCTTATCCAGTTCGAACGCATTGCAGACCGCTTCATAGGCCTTCATCGCATCTTTGATATCCACCAGGCAACTGATGCGGATTTCACTGGTGGTGATGGCTTCGATATTAACCTTCAGATCGGCCAAAGCCTTGAACATGATATTGGCCACGCCGTAATGCGACCGCATACCGACGCCAACGACAGACACCTCGGCGATGTCTTCACGGACAAAAACATTGTCGCAATGAACCTGTCCGCGAATCTTCTCGATGGTTTCCTTGGCGGTCAGCAGGTCGGACTTGCCGACGGTAAAGGACACATTCGCCTTTTCCGTATTGATTTCGGTCTGAATGATATCATTGACGACAACCTTGGCCGCGGCCAGATGCTCGAAAATACGAGCGGATATGCCGGGCTTATTATCGACACCAATCATCGTGATTTTTGCAAGTTCTTTTTGTACGGTAGCACCGGATACGAGAATACCTTCCATTTGGGGGACCTCATGAGTAATATATGTACCTTCATTTTCGTTCATACTGCTGCGAACGTGAATTGTGACGTTGTATTTCTTGCCGAATTCGATGGAACGGCTGTGCATGACGCCGGCGCCGAGACTGGCCAGTTCCAGAATCTCGTCATAGCTGATCTGCTTCATTTTGACGGCATTTTTGAAAATGCGGGGGTCGGCGGTATAAATGCCGTCCACATCGGTATAGATTTCACAAAACGACGCACCCAGCGCTGCGGCCAGAGCTACCGCACTGGTATCGGAGCCGCCGCGGCCAAGGGTGGTAATATTGCCCTCATCGTCAATTCCCTGGAATCCGGCGACAAAAACAATGTACCCCTCAGCAAGCTTTTTCTTGATAACCGAGCCGTCAATGCTCTTGATGCGGGCTTTGGTATAGGAATCGTCGGTCACCATCCGGATTTGGGCACCGGTAAAGCTGACGGCCTTGTGCCCCATTCCTTCCACCGCCATCGCCAGCAGTGAAACGGTCTGCTGCTCGCCGGTGCTCAGGAGCATATCCATCTCCCGCTTGGGGGGATTGGGATTGACTTCTTTGGCGTCGGCGATCAGCTCGTCGGTCTGCTGACCACGGGCGGAGGCGACGACAACCACCTGGTTGCCCTGCTGCTGGGCTCGAATGGCACGCTGTGCAGCCCGCTTGATTTTCTCGGCGTTGGCTACAGAGGTACCGCCAAATTTTTGTACAAGAATCGACATAGGTTCTTTGTCCTGCTGAAAACGATATCAAAACCCGCTGTCCGGCCCCTGCCGGCAGTGAGTACACAAATGGGGTACTATATCTGCCCGGCCTGTGTTTGTCAATTAAGTTTTTGAGGAATTTGGACACCCTAAATCTCTTTCGAGATATTCCGCAATGAAAAGTTTTGACATCGGCCCGGCGGCGGCGTATAATCCCGGGGTGTTTTTGTCGCCAATCATAACTACTTTGCAGATAAGGCCTTCAGGCCTGTCGTGGTGGTAAGGAAAGGGGAATACGATGGTATTAAAGACCTCCGGTCACAATGTACGGATCATGCTGATGGCCGCGGTGCTGCTGACGGCGGGCGGGTGTGCCAAACAGTTTGGCAAACAGCCCACCGAAGCCCAACTCATCGCCGAGCAGTTGGAAGAGCAGAAAGAACTGGCTGTCAGTCTGTATGTCGATGCGCTGATGCTCAATGAAATCGATGCCCATCAGGACGCCCTTAAAAAACTGGAACTGGCCACAGAACTGAATCCGCAATTTGCCCTGGCCTATTCGATGAAAGGCGACATCTACCAGAAACAGCAGGATTACCCCAAAAGCGCCGATGCCTATGAGCGTGCCACCGAACTGGACCCATGGTCGTTCAAGGATTTCTTCAATCTCGGTAAAGTCTCCGAGGCAATGAAGGAATTTGCCCGCGCCGTCAAGGCGTATGCCAATGCCTGCAAGCTGGACCCCGGCCATTACGAATCGCATTATAAGGCGGCCCGCTGCTATTATGAATTGAAAGAATATGAACCCTCCCTTGAATATGCCAACAAGGCCAAGACCCTGAATCCATCATCCGGCGAGGTCGAGGCCCTGTTCGGCGATGTCTTTGAGGCCCAGAAAAATCATGCCGAGGCGATTGACTCCTATCGCCGGGCGCTGGAATTGAAGGGCAATGACCCCAATATCATGGTGCCGCTGGCGGTGTGCTATCTGCGGACCGGGCGATTTACCGCCGCCCGGGAATTGCTGACCGATGTTATTGCCAAAGACCCCAAAAACGGCCCTGCTTATCAATACATCGGGTATGCCCAATTGAAATTAAAGGAAACCGACGCGGCCATCGAAAGCTACAAGAAATCCGTTCAGATCAATGATAATGACTGGATGGCCCACAAGGGACTGGGCGTGGCTTATATGCTTCTGGCGATTAAAAACAACGACGAAAAGCTTAAAGTACTGGCCGTCGAACAGTGGAATATTTCTTTGAATATCAAGCCGGATCAGCCGGAACTGCAGGCCCTGCTGGAAAAACATAAATAATATTTCCCGTTTTCGCATTTGGACTGCTGCAGGTCACAATGAATAATTCCGAATCGCAAACACCTCATCACGCCGGACGCAGGTTTCCGGATATCACGGGGCATTTACTGTTCTGGCCGATTGCTATTGGAGGGGCAGCGTTTGACCTCTGGAGCAAAAAAGCGGTGTTTGGCTGGCTGCCCTCGATACCCGACCAGAAATATGTGATTATCGAAGGGTATTTTAATTTCATCCTGCGGGTCAATCTCGGCGCCGCGTTCAGCATGTTCTTTGGCCAGCGGACCTTTTTGACCGGGATTTCAATTGCGGCATTCCTGGTCGTTATCGGCATCTTTCTGTTCAGCGGGATTCACCGCCGCATCATGCAGACTGCACTGGGCTGTATGATCGCAGGGATTATCGGCAATCTCTATGACCGTGCCTTCAATGAGGGGATGGTGCGGGATTTTATCGATGTCACGATTCCGGTCATCGGTTATAACTGGCCGACGTTTAACATTGCCGACAGTCTGCTGTGCATCGGGGTGGGACTGCTGATTATCGCCAACCTTACGGCTCAAGCTGATCCAGCACGCGGTCCTCAACAAACAAAGGCACGTTGAGGCCGGAAGCCAGGCCCAGGGCATCCGAAGGCCGGCTGTCCACTTCAATCAGATTCTTGCCCTGCCGGATGTAAATGATCGCATAAAAGGTATGGTCACGCAGATCGGTAATGACCACCTTTTCAACCGTACCGCCTAACTGCTCAATCACCCGGGCCAGCAGGTCATGCGTCAGCGGTCGCGGCAGCTCGATTCCCTTGAGCCGGCGGTCTATCGCCAGAATCTCGGGCATCCCAATGACAATCGGAAAACTCCGCCCCCCCTGCAACTCCTTCAGGACAATCACCTGCTGATCGACGGATTCATTAATCAGGATTTGCGACAGTTCCATCGGGATTTCCATACGCAGCCTTTCAATTAGGCCAGTTCGGCCAGGTTTTTATTCACCGCATCGAGCTGGTCGGTCAGGTCTTTGAGTTTCTGGCGGCTCTGTTCGACAACCTCCGGCTTGGCCCGGCTGACAAAGCTTTCGTTGGACAGCTTCGCCTGCAGGGGTCGGATGCCGTTTTCGATAAATTCCTTTTGCTTTTGCAGACGCTGCCGCTCGGCCTCCACATCCACGACATCATGAACATAAATCTGCATTTCCTCGACAATCGCAGCGGCGGAATTGGCGGGCTTGGCGGCATCAGCCTCGATAATCAACTGTTCCATTCCGGCCAGTTCGCAAATCAGGTGGCTTCCGTCACGCAGCATCCCAAGACGGCCCTGCGGGGCGACAAGGGTCCCAATCAGCCGCCTGGCGGGATGAATGTTGTATTTATTGCGGATATCGCGGATGGCCCCGATGCAGTTTTGCAGCGTTTCAATCTGCCGCTCGACATCCGGGGCGATAAACGCATCCAGCCCGGCAGGCCAGGGAGCAATCATAATTGACTCCGCCGACGGTGCCGCGGCCAGTGTCCCCAGCCTGCGTACGGGGGCAATTGCATTGAGATTCTGGAAAATGCCCTCGGTAATAAACGGAACAAACGGATGCAGCATCCGCAGCGTCTGGTCGAGTGCAAAGGCCAGCACATTCTGGGCAATCGGCCGCTGGGCGGCATCGGCCATACGCGGTTTGGCCCATTCGAGATACCAGTCGCACAGGTCATTCCAGAAGAATTTATAGAGGGCATTGACCGGGTCGTTGAAACGATAGCTTTTCAGCGTCTCGGTCACATCCCGAACCACCACTGCCAGACGCGACAGAATCCATTTATCGGTAATATCCATCTTCGACGCATCAAACGCCGCCGGGTCTGTGCCTTCCAGATTCATCATCGCAAACCGCGAGGCATTCCACAGCTTGTTGCAGAAGTTGCGGCCATTGTCAAACTTGGGCGAACTGTTGACGGTGCGCCCATCGGGCAGCGTCAGCGGCGCCACCGGCATGCGCACATCCTGCGTATCAGTGGTCATCCCGGCCAGCGTAAACCGCATCGCATCGGCCCCGTGGCTTTCGATAATCGTCAGCGGATCAATGCCATTGCCCAGACTCTTGGACATCTTGCGACCGAGGCCATCCTGAATCATCGCGTGGATATAGACGTCACTGAACGGAATATCGCCGAGGCAGTATTGCCCCATCATCACCATACGCGACACCCACAGCGTAATAATCTCGCGGGCGGTACAGAGCACATTGGTCGGGTAAAACGCCTTGAGCGTCTCATTCTCTTCGGGCCAGCCCATCGTACTGAACGGCCACAGGGCCGACGAAAACCACGTATCGAGAACATCTGAGTCTTGTCCCCAGCCAAATTCTTCAAGCAAAGATATTGCCTCATGATCTTCTGCATCGCGTACACAAATGAAGGACTGGGCAAGCTGTGATTGTTCTTTAAAATCAATTTGTCCCGGAGTAAGCTGTTCACGATTATATAAAGCAATCCGAGATTCATTAATTAATTGCTGTCCAACTTTTCGGAAACGTTCATAATCTGGCACCACATTGAAAGTGGATGCCCATATTTTCGATTCATCTACAATGTGCCAAACCGGAATTCTATGTCCCCACCACAACTGCCGGCTGATGGGCCAGTCGCGGAGGTTTTCCAGCCAGGTCTGATAGTTGTTGCGATAGCGTTCCGGATAAAATTTCAATCGTCCATCCAGCAAAGGCCACAGTGCCAGCCCAGCCAAAGAATTCACCGGAACATCCGTCCCCTTAATATAGACAACGCCATCCTTGGTTTCAGTTTCCAATTTACAATCATCCATCGCCAATCGACAATTCGGAATCGGCTTTTTGACCGCAATATACCACTGGTCGGACAGATACGGCTCAATCGGCACATGGCTGCGGTAGCTGTGGCCCACTTCGTGGGAATAATCCCTTACCTCGGCTAACAGCTTTTCTGTACGGAACCATTCCACAATAGCTTCACGGGCTTCAAAGCGATCCATCCCGATGATATTTTCCACATCCGGATTTTTCACCGCATTCCAGTCCGTCCAGCCGTATTTATCGCTGATGGAGCCATCGGGTGCCATCACGTTAATCACCGGCAGATTATGCCGCTGCCCGATCTGCCAGTCATCCGGATCGTGGGCAGGTGTGACTTTTAAAAAGCCGGTCGAGAATCGGGCTTTTTCCTCGCTGCTTGCCGGGTCGGGCAGGACCACGTGTTCGTCGGCAACAATCGGAATCAGCCGCCCCACAATCGGCAGGCGAACATGCTTGCCCACCAGCGCCGCAGCCCGCGGGTCACTGGGATTCATTGCCACGGCCGTATCCCCCAGCATCGTTTCGGGGCGTGTGGTCGCAACCGTGACATATTCTATTGTATGCCCGCCAACCATGACCGGCTCAACGAGCGGATATTTCAAATACCAGAAAAAGCCTTTGACGGTCTGGTGTTCCACCTCATCATCAGCCAGTACGGTTTGCGTGGCCGGGTCCCAGTTGACTAACCGTTTGCCGCGATAAATCAGCCCATCGGCAAAAAGCTTAAAGAACACCGCCCGCACCGCTTTGGCACAAACCTCATCCATCGTAAACCGCGTCCGATCCCAGTCGCAGGAACAGCCCATACTCTTGAGCTGTCCCAGAATCCGGGCCTCGTATTCATCCTTCCAGCTCTGGACATGAGCTACGAATTCCGCGCGGGTAAAGTCCGTCCGGCGTTTGCCCTGCTCGGCCAGAAGCCGCTTTTCGACCACCGTCTGTGTGGCAATCCCCGCATGGTCCGTTCCCGGCATCCACAGGGTCGCCTTGCCCAGCATCCGATGAAATCGTACCAGAATGTCCTGAAGCGTGTTATTCAAGGCGTGGCCAAGGTGCAGTGCGGCGGTCACATTGGGCGGCGGAATCACGACCGCATAAGTCTCTTTTGGAGTTACCGTCTTTTCATCCGCATGATAATACCGTCCCTGTGCCCATAACTGCTCGGCTTGCTGCTGTGTACTTTGCGGGTCATAAATCTTGGGTAGCTCTTGTGCCATATCGATACCTGGTTCTCATCTGTCTGTCTGTTTTTAAACAAAAAGTCCCGGCAGAAACCGGGACTTTTATTGTACATAATCTATCGAAATTGTAAAGACTGTTACTCAGGAAGTCTTTTTCGCTGCCAGGGCCGGAGTTTGCTTGGTCATCAGAGAGACTGCCACCAACACGACAAAACTCAGCGGAATTGAGATGATTCCCGGATTATTCAATCCAATCGGGGTCCAGGAACAAGCCAGTCCGTGTCGTTCAAACATACGGAGAATATCAGGCTTCGGAATCTATTGCTCCCTTACCCGGCGATAGCGGCCTTGTATCCGATTCCTGTTCGTCCAGTCCAGCTTTTGCCTGGGGCTTCCTTCCCACGATACATCACTATACCGCAGTTGCCTTTGGCTTGCAATTCCGCTCATCACGGCCTGCAGTGGACTTCAACCCCACGAGCGTTGAACCATGCCCGGTGCACAAAAAAGGACTTGCGAATTTTCGCAAGTCCTTTATTTACAATGAATTGGCGGGGGCTGGATTCGAACCAACGACCTCCGGGTTATGAGCGTCGCAAGGCTTTTTTCATAACCTCTTGCAAAAATTATAACTTACGTTAATTCCTGAAGATACGCTCTTCAGAACTTGGTACACATATACACCATTTTTACCATGTTTTCAAGGATTTAGTACACCAACCAGTACACATTGATTTTCGCGTTTTGTCGCATGACCTCCGGGTAGTTACCACGACGAACAAATCGTATTCAAAATACACTCCAAACAGATACCCCATCCCCCATTTGATTAATCCAGATACCCTCTTGATACCCCTCAAAATAATCACGATACCCCCTGAAATAGATCAAAAAAAGATATCCTTGAACAATCAACTTAATCAAAAAACCAAAACTATCAAAAACATATCCTATCTGAGGTATGGGCTTGATTTTACCATATCGACTATGTATCTTATCCGACCATGCAACTAAAAAGGACTAAACAGCTTATTGGGAAATTACCTGAAGACTTTCAAACAGTATTGATTTATCTCATATTGTTTGGAGAACACTTTTACGGGATCATGGTGCATATCTATTTGGGGCTGGATACATTCAAAAGACCCACCGAACCGGATTTGAATATCTGGATAAGCCTATACAAGAAGAAAAATCTGAGTTTGCTTTCTCACTTCCTCCCCCAGATCGTTTATGATGAACTATCCCCGGATTTACGGAAAAACCACCTTATCAAATGGGCATTAAAGAAAAGCCCTGAATTCAGCTTTTATCGGCTCGGTAAACTCCTCCCTCGCCTTGCGAAAATCAAACATCATTTATTGAAGATGAAGGATCAATTTGAATCTCAAAAAGAGCTTTTGATTGATGATTTCATCGGGCAATTGAAACAAACGCTCTCCCAAAAAGAAGGCCCTGTCAAGCCGGTAACATTAGATGAACTATCAAACGTTCATCTACGGTTTTACATTATGAATTGGATTCCATGCTGGCTTTTTCTGGGTGAACATTTTCCCCGCCTGTTACGAAAAGCACGGACAGAGTATAAGACCGGAAATATCGCCTCTTTAGAGAAATTACTCAGGCTGGACAAAAGGGCAATCTATGAACCGGGCATAGCAAAAATCTGGAGGGAGCTATCGTTTCAACCCCAAAACAAGAAGTTCAAACGATTGATCAAGGCCTTGGAACAAACGCCCCAAATCCCCGATAAAAAGCAATTCAAAATTTGCTGGCCGCCCTGATTTCGCTACTGGCGGAAAGAGAAAATATCAAACTACGTCCCCAGCAAATCCATAAAATCTTTGAATCGGTATCCCGCGATATCACTGGAACAATTGATTATGACATTCCAGACAATCCAGACACACTCTACAAAGGAATTTCAAGACACAAAAAGTTTTGGGAACTCCTGTTCTCTAAAACCTCATAGATCGCTTTCATAACCCCTTATAATTCAGTCACTTATTTCGGACAATAATTTTATTGCACATGTCCGGATTTCCATTTCCCAATCCCTTATAATATGTGCGTAATGGGTGTTACAGATTACATGTTTTGCATGGGATTGAAGATGAGATTTGAGAAACGACCTCCCTGAGCGGGAGAAATAAAAGTGTGCTATGCAGGATAGGGCAATGCGGGGACGCAACCTGAGCGGCATAGCAGGCCATACGGCAAGGGGGAGGCGGTTATCGCCGCCTCTTCTTTCCCTCCCTTGCTGGAGGCCCCAAAGCGTAAAAATCCCGGTCTTTGAGCATAGCGAAAAGACCGTTTAAATCGGAGCAATTCAAATTCCCTTTGTATTGTTGACGGAGACGTTCTGTCCACACGGAGGGCATAAGATAATACTAAGCCTTTTTAGGGGGTAAAAAATGATGTATAGTGAAAATAATAGCGATACAGAACTACAGAACCAAACGCCAAAGGCGGGCGGTTCTAATTTACTTGAACATTTACACAATACTGTAACAACGCCGGACGCCCTGCCGCTGGCCCGGTACAGTCTCAATAAATGCCGCTGCAATTGCTGGTTTTGCCCGGATTGCTGTGAGGTCATGGGTTATGATCTCCGGGCAAAGCTGACCCCGATCCTTGAAACGTTTGGCGGGCTTCTCATGGTCAGCCTGACCATTGACCCGGAATTGTTCCCAGACCCGAAAACGGCGTATCTGTATCTCATGGACAATCGCTGTATCAGCGTAACCATTCAAGACCTGTATCGAAAAAAGCAGTTGAAAACCCGGCGGTATTTTTACGTCGTGGAATGGCAGGTCAAAACGGAAATGGCCCATTTCCATACCCTTTTGGATTCTGACTATATCCCGTTTGATATCCTTTTGCTGGTATGGTCAAAACATCGCCCGGATTCAGCCGGGCCGGTCGTAGGCAACCGCCCCGCCTTTGGGACGGTGAATTTTTCGGCTCCAAAATTTGCCAATCCCCTTCATGCTGCCCGGTATGCAACTAAATATCTCGTTAAAATGCCTGAACAGGGTTTTCCGGGGTGGGTCTTGGATATGGGGGATAATCGACGTATCCGGCGGTATAGCACAAGCCGGGGATTCTGGGGAACTCATTCCCAGCGGTCAAATAATCCCATTAAAACCCGTCAAAACAAACGACAGACCTATGCCCAAAAACTTCAAACTTGCGGACAGGCAATCAATGTGATGGAAAAGGCCGTTGTAATCGACCGCCAAACCGGGGAAGCCAAAGTTTCTAATCAGTGGGTCGGACAGATTAAAGTCCCGGCCAGTGAAGTGCTGCCCAAACTTTACGACCCCGGCAACCCGGACAGGGACAACCGGATTTTGCTGGCTCGCAATCTTGGGGAAGTCAAAAAAGTGATTGAATCAGCCGCCGGGCAACCGGTCGAATGGAACCGCCGCCGGCCCTATGGCGTGGGAGGATTGACCTATGAGAAAAATTAGCTATATCACTCCGGACGATCCGGACTATGACATACTGAAACATCGGGAAGATGTAATGGTGATCTCGCCCGAACAAATGGAGATCGTATTTCAGAAAGCGTGTGAAAGTGTAAATTTTAATATTTTTAACAGGGGGTTAAAAAAATGCGTTTCAAGGAAGAAAAGAAAAAGGAAGTAACGGATTCTCCGTATATTTCGCCGAAAGAACTCGCCCAGCGTTGGCAGTGTGCCCGGTCAAGCGTTGACCGGATCGCCCGCCGGGCAGGACTTTCCCGGCTTTGTATTGGAGAGGGTAAAAATGGATCGGTTCGTTATGTGAGAGAGGAGGTATTTGCCTATGAAAAAAATAGGCTGGTTTCAATGAATTAAAGCCAGCCACTGACAATTGAATATGAGCTACCAAACAGCCCCGGTTTTGAGATCGCAAGTCCTTTTCCGGGGCTGTTATTTTCAAAATAAATAACGCTGGGAACTTTGAATCACAAATCCATTTTTAATCAGTAATTCCCTGTAATCGTCTCGACTGACCCGCTCGAATTCATCCAGCTTTGCCGATATCTCGGCATTCCAGTAATCATCATAATCCAGAATCTTTGGATCAAGATTTTTGAATAAAAGAGGCCCGCAACTGGATAAAACATTACCTTTATCATCAGTCTCTATCGCAAATAAATCACCGCTATTTTTGTTTCGGTAGATCGCTTTCATCTTATCAATTGACTGACTTCTTTGATTGGGGCCTTAAATTCTACGCCGTCAAATATTTCAAAATGCTTTTTCCCACAGCGAATTTTCTGTTGTTCTGAAGTACTCAGATTTTCAAGCTCTGTCGTTCCTTTGGTCTCTGCGACAAAATATATCCGCCGGTCATTCTCAAATACAATCGCCCAGTCCGGATTGTATGTCCCTATGGGCGTTTGAATCTTGAACCAGAACGGCAATTTGATATAATATTTCACTTCCTCCCGGTCTTCCAGCTCCTTGGCAAAGGCCCGTTCTATATCGCTATCAACCTCAATATAATTGTAAATAGTTTTATCCTGCTTTTGTACCTTATATAATTCATCCAGATAGGCTTCTAATTCTTCATTTTCAAATTGCTTTTGTTCCCAGCATTCGCCGCCTATCTTCTCATACTTGATTCCATCAATCATCATCTCCTGCAAATTCCGCAAGATTGTATGAACAGCCAAATCCATAAATTGCTGGGGATTGCGGGGAATTTCCGCCAACTTGCCAGATTGCAGAATCATTTTCAGAATAGTATCCCGGGTCAGATTCGTTTTGCTCTGAATATATCCCAGAATATCAGGCAATCCGTTTTGGCCGGTTTCCAGTAGGTGAGATGTTTCTTTCTCAACAGTTGTCGTGACCCCGGTTTCCACAATATCAATTCGAGCTTTCCGGCTGACCAATTTAGGGCTATGGATTGTCAGTTCCGACATATCTTTAGCGGATTTCTTAATCAGTTCCGCCGTACTGTAATCCACGCGATAACGGGTTTTATGTTTTATCTTTTCCCACAATTCCTTAAAATTCGGATCAAGTTCAAGCTGCTTATTCAGTTGTATTCGCTTCCGCTTGCGGCTATTTTTGATTCGTTCCTTGCCAAATTCAACCCCACAATCCTCCTCAATTTCCTTTTGCAGAGTCCGGGCAAAATCCTCATAGCTTTCGTTGGCACAAACCGTCAATACATTGATCTGTTGATCAAAAACCCGCTGGCCGTTCTGGTCAACCGGCAACCGCAGGCCCCGCCCGATTTCCTGCCGTTTTTTCATGGTGGATTGCGTTTCATTCAGCGTACAAATCTGGAAAACGTTGGGGTTATCCCATCCTTCCCGCAGGGCTGAATGAGAAAAGATAAATCGTAACGGCTCGTTTATATCCAAAAGCCGTTCTTTTTCTTTCATAATCAATTCGTATGTGTCGTCATCGACCGCAGTATCACCGCCGGTATCTTTCAGAATCCCTTTTTTATCCTGAGAAAAATAACCATTATGGACTTGCTCGGCGGAATATGGAACAAGCCCTTTATATATCGGTTTTTGTGTCAATTGATTGTAATACTCTTCAAACCATTGGGCAATTTTGCCCTTTTTGGGCTGGCCGTCTGAATAATCCCGATAATTGGCAACCCGGTCGATAAAGAACAAACTCAAAACCTTGATTCCCCGGCCTTGCAGCTTCTTTTCTTTGTCAAGGTGATTGCGGATCGTGCTTTCAATCTGGAATTTCATCACATCGTCAGTAAGCCCGCCCTGAGTTTGCCCGGCATAAAGCATCGTCCCATTGGCAAAAGTAATACTTTGTTCGGCATTGTCGATTTCATCGACAATAAATCCATCTTTGTAAATATCCCGCCCGCCGGACAATTCAAATAAATCCGCTCCGCTGCGAACCGTACATTCCTTTTTCAGGATTCCATCCGCCCCGATACTGTCGATCCGGATTTTGGCTGAAACAATACCCTTTTTTGCCTGTACGGACTTCAATTCGATATACGCCTGATTAAAAGCATCTTCCCGCTCAATTCCATCCACTGAAATCCGTTTTACCAGCCCTAAATCATACGCCCGTACAGGATCAAGTTTATAAATCAGGTTGTAATGGTATTTATGGGTTGCCGAATACCGCAGGGTACAAAGGGGCTTCAGATTATCAATGGCCTGTTTGCGGTTCTCTGTTTCCATGTTTTGCGGTTCATCGACAATCACCACAGGCCGGACGGATTGAATATATTGAATCGGTATGCCCCAGTCGCTATCCTGATAAATGATATTGCCCGCCCGGGCAAATTGGTCGATATTCATCACCAGAATTTGCAGACTGTTGGTTACGGCGAAATTGCGGGCAAGCCCCCGCTTTTTCGGGTCATAAACTTGAAAATCCATTTCCGGCTTTTCATAGAGCATGGCGAAATGGTCTTTTGTAATCTGGAGGTTTTTCAGAACACCTTCTTTGATCGCAAGACTCGGAACAACAATAATAAACTTTTTAAACCCATAGGTTTTATATAATTCGTGAATCGTCCGCAGATAGACGTAGGTTTTGCCCGTCCCGGTTTCCATTTCCAGCGAAAAATGAAGCCCCTCCAGTTTGTCGTTGGCTTCAATCCCGTTTTCCCGCTGAACATCCCGCAGATTGTCTAAAATCGCCTGTTCGGTCAGGATAAGCCCATTGCCCACAACAAAATCCGTATGGAAAAGATGCTGTTCATCCGGGAACGTCTGTTCCAGCCGGAAACTGCTGGCCCGCCCCGGCTGCCCCCGGAATATGTCCACCACGGCCTTCACCGCGTCAAGCTGATACCGCTGATTAGCGTCAAATTGAAGTTTCATCGCTGTTTTTGACCTGTTCTGCCCATTTTCCTGATATCAGGAAAATGGTAAAGATATTTAATTGTATTTCACACCTTTTATAGAATAAAATAAGTCACGTTTTGTTGTGTACTGCGTATGGAACACAAGTTTTCTTGTGTTCCACTTTCAGTGCTTTTTGGAACACTACGGTTTTTGTGTTCCGCGGACGGTACACAACCTATGTTTTCACTATATCTACCAATTTATCAAACGCATAAATCGCCGGTCTTTTCCCAGAACCCGCCTGTAGTATGGAAATAACCTTGTTCTCTTCCAGTAATCGTAAAATACGTGCTACACTTGTTTTTGGGATTTGTGAGTCTTTCAAAAATCGTGTGGTCGTGAAAATGGGATTTTTGAACAGGGTATCGACCGTCCGAATTGCAAATTGGGATCGTATCAAATCCGCAACTTTAGCTTTTTTTGTTTCATACAAATCAAGAATAGCCCTGACTTTTTCGACGTTGCTTTTGGCCTGTTCCAGAATCGCTCTAAGAAAGAACAAAATCCAGCCTGTCCAGTCGCTGTCCTGACTAATGGCCTGCAAGCGGGAACAGTATTCGTCTCGATGCATTTCCAGATAAGCACTCAAATAAAACATCGGACTGGAAAGCAAACCCTTTTCATAAAGAAATAATGGGATCAGGATTCGTCCGACACGACCATTACCGTCAACATACGGATGAATCATTTCAAATTGTGCATGGATAATCGCAAGCTGAATGAGTCGGTCTTCCTCTTCAAAATGAATATATTTTTCCAGATTGGACATATAGTCCATCACTTTTTCCGGCTCCGGCGGAATGTATTTGGCCGTATCGATAGAAGTTCCGGATCGTCCGATCCAGTTTTGCACCCGGCGGAATATCCCGCGAGCTTTATCTTTTCCGCGAACACTGTCCAGCAACATAGAATGAACCTGATGAATCAAATTTAAATGAAGGGGTTTGTCTTTCAGTTCATCAATGGCATAGTTCATCGCCTTGCGGTAATTTAATATCTCCTGAATATCATTCCGCTTATTTTCTTCGGTGGGAGTCTGTCCGGCACCTTCAAACGCCAGAACTTCTTCAACCGTAGCCAGTGTTCCTTCAATTTGTGAAGACAATACTGCTTCCTGAGTCGTTAGAGGACTCAGGAGAATACGCGGATTGAGTACAGAAGACAGCATCCCATCATAGCGTGCCAAAGCCGCATTGGCCGGCCCGATTAATCGCAAAAACGGTCTGCAATCCAACTTGGATAGCGGTAATTTATCCGGGTTATAGGGTCTCATAAATCATATCACCTTAAATTCCACCTTTTCGGCTTCCATCTGTAAGGCGGTATTGGTTTTTAACTGGTCATTGCCTGCAAAGGCCCGGTCAAGACAGATACACTTTTCCGGCTTTTCGGCAAGGATTTTATCGACAAGGCCCTGTGTGATCTTTTCTTCAAGACAGACTATCAATTTGCCGCCGTCCAGCTTATAATAGTTCTTGCCGTTGGCCTTTTTCGCCTCCACTGGTACATTCAAATCCAGCCCGGACTTCAAAATCAATTCATATAAAATATCTTCCGGATTGGTGCCGTCCTTGACATTATTAACAAATAATTCCATTTGCTTTTTCAGGTCTTCCGGGGTTTTGATCGTGCTCCGCCACTCCTTAAAATTGCTCTCCTCCAGCTTGAAAACCTTAAAGCCCAAATCTATGGATTTTAAATTTGAAATTTTAGATTTTAAATTCTCATCTTCAAACAATTTTGGATTGGCCTCATGGCTTTTAATGAATTCGTCCGCCTCTTTTTTAATCTTCTTGGCCGCCCGGCGGATACGTTCTTTACCGATGTCCGCTATCGTCGCAAATCCTGCCTTGGCCGCCTCACTGTCTTTTTCGCACGGCTCCGGCAACTGTACACAGATATATTTCCTGTTGCCTCCATCCTCTGCATTTAGTTGCATTACCGCATGGGCGGTTGTGCAGGAACCAGCAAAAAAGTCAAGAATTATTGATTTTTTTTCGGAAGCTGTTTGTAGAATTTTCTTGATAAGCCTTGTAGGCTTAGGACTATCAAACAAGCGACTATTTAATAATTCTCTTATTTCATCATTAGCTTCGTGATTATGTCCAGCATCCTCATGAGTCCACAATGTTACAGGTGGCATTGTGGCTTGACCTTCATAATATTGTTTCACATATACTTCCCATTTTTCGTCAGTCTTTACCCACTCAATGCTCCCTTCTTTTGTTCCTAACTCATAACTTTTCAGCGACCAACGCCAACATCCTTCGGTCCCATCCGGCTTAATAGGAAAAACAGCCCTTCCATCAGGAGCTTTTAATGCAAAATAAGAACTGGGAGCATCACTTCTAAGAGAATTTTTACCTTCTTTTCTTAATGAACGCCTTCGATAATACTTATTCTTTCCCTTGTCGAAAAACTTAAATTGTTCTTTGTTTTGTTCAAATGTCTGCTTGTTGGGTAACGCTTCTTCAGTTTTTCGATAGACAAGTATGTAGTCATGGTATTCACTAAAACCCTCGGTATCCATTCGGGGGCTATAAACCTTCTGCCATATTATGGTCGCAAGGAAGTTTTCGTCTCCGAATATTTCATTCATGATCATCCGCAGGTTGTGGACTTCGTTGTCATCGATGGAGACAAAGATCACCCCGTCTTGCCGCAGGAGATTGCGGGCCAGAAACAGCCGCGGATACATCATCGAAAGCCAGTTGGAATGAAAATGCCCGGCGTCTTTGCTGTTTTTTCGCCAGAATCCATCCCGTATCAGATTGCCTTCCGCATCTTTATCGCCGACACGTTTTAGATACTCATCTTGCGTTTCCGAAAATTTATCTGGATAGATAAAGCTGTCATTGCCCGTATTATACGGTGGGTCGATATAGATCATCTTGACCTTGCCGTAATACGATTTTTGCAGGACTTTGAGGACTTGCAGATTATCACCTTCGATAAACAGATTTTCCGTGGTGTCAAAATCCGTCGATTCCTTCCGACAGGGTTTCAATGTCGCTGTTGTCGGCTCCTGAATATGGCGGAAACAATCGTTTTTCCCCGCCCAGCTTAATCCGTACCGCTCCTTATCGCCGGATACCTCCTGCCCCAGTGCCGCCATAAGTTTGGCCGGATCAATCTTACCCTCGGTGAATATCTGGGGAGTCTCTTTCTGGAGAATCTCTACAAGCTGCTGCTTAACATCCAAAGAAAACCCATCCATTTTTTTGGCAGGCATGTTACGCCCTTCCTGTTCAAGATACTTTCTTTTGTGCTGATTCTGTACCGAACTCCACACTTTCGGCCAGTTCTTCCGGGATCAAGGCCGCATAGTGTCGGCGGCAGATTTCCGGGGAATTACCCATTAATTTAGATATTATATACAGGCTTTCCCCCTTCATTGCAAGCCGAGAACCGAAAGTATGTCGAAAATCCAGACACGTCCATTTCAGACCTTCGGGCTGGGCGTTTTCCAGTTCCCGGCTGAAATTATCCGGATCATACCGCAGACCGCAAGGGCTGGGGAAAAACCACCTGCCCCGGCTGGGGCGGGGTGCGTAACTATCCAGAATCTTACGCAGGTCTGAACTAACAGGAACAACCCGATTGACCTTGGTTTTCGGCTCCCAGAACTCATCATTGACCGTCTTGGCCCTGACTCGAATCATTCCATGAGTGCCGGATTTGAAGTCCACATCATCCAGCGTCAACCAGAGCAACTCCTCCCGGCGGAGTCCGGCATAAATCAGGGTTGCAACCATCGCATGAAGCTGGGGTTTGTCTTTGAGGGCGGTTAATTGTTCCTCGATTTGCTTCAGGGTTAGAAAACTGATTTCCGGGGCCTTTTCCTTGTAGCGTTCAACTTCCGCCGCCGGATTGGTATTGCCGGGCATTTTGACCCCGGCTTGTTTGGTTGCCCATGAGAAAAGCCGGTGAAGGATTTCCCGATAACGATTCGCTGTTTTTGGGGCAAGCCCCCTGCTTCTGACTTGGGCGGTAATAAACTCGGTGATATCGGCGGTGGTGATATCCTCAATACAGGCCGCCTCAATCGTTTTGGGCTTGACCCGTTTATCGATTTTCAAATCCGGCTTCTTTTGTTGCCGGGGAGAGCGTTTGCGGCTTGTGATCTTCAGGGCCGGGCAGATATCCCCAAAGATCGACCGCAGGTAGTAAATATCCGTCTGCAAACTCTTGGCAGTCTTGAACGTCTCCATAAACTTGATAAAACGCTCCAGAATGTCCGCCAGTGGGGTTTTGGTCGGCAAGGGGTTATCTACCCCCCTCAGCAAAGCCGATTCGATTTGACGCTTTTTCTCTTTGGCAATCTGGAGAGAATCCGTTTCCAGACTGATTCTGTGCTTATGTCCGCCGACATAATACATTGCATAATAAATTTTTCCACGTTTGAATAATCCAGCCATACTCAAGAACCTCCGGGTTCAAAATAATGATTTTTCTTGAGTCCCCGTTTTGTGGATATTCGTTTTTTAGTACCCAAAATGGTACCCAAAGCACGATTTTTACCCATAAAAAAAGGACTTACGAATTAACGCAAGTCCTTTATTTACAATGAATTGGCGGGGGCTGGATTCGAACCAACGACCTCCGGGTTATGAGCCCGACGAGCTACCAGACTGCTCTACCCCGCGTTCAAGAATGTATTAATGTAACACAGAACGAAATAATACGCAACATTTTGCTGGCTATTTTTTCAAGTTTTCTATAATTTTTTGACACAGCATGTCGGCTTTGCCCTCTGGATATTTAAAGGCCGGCCACTGCGTCAATACGCCGTCTTTTTCGTGTCGCGGGATAATATGAAAGTGCAGATGCCTGACGACCTGCCCGGCAGCAGAGCCATTGTTGCATAAGATATTAAACGCCGGGGCATTGACCGCGGCGGAAACGGCGCCGGCAATCTGCGGAAGGACTTTGGCTGTTTCCGCCAGGATATTCGGGGAACACTGGTCAATGCGGTCCACGTGAGTCCTGGGGATCAGCAGCGTATGGCCTGTGCTGATGGGGCCTATGTCCAGAAATGCCAATACATTGTCATTTTCGAACACTTTGTAACAGGGGATTTGTCCGGCCACAATTTTACAAAAGATACAATCTGTTTGCATCATGGGATTGATTCTCCAGATTTATTGTATTGCGAACCTTATTCTTACTCTTGCAGGATACGATTTTATCACTATTTGTCGGCCGGCCCAATAAAAAAAGCCCGATGAAAACCTGTTCATCGGGCTTGGATTGCATAGGGCAAGCAACTACTGGGCCTCTTTGGCTTTTTTAGCCTTTTTTTCCGGAGCAGGTGCTTCTTCTTTCTTTTCCTGTCCGACCAATTGCAGCAGGACCAACTGACCATTGTCGCCGAGACGTGTCTTGGCCAGCTTGATGATGCGGGTATAGCCGCCGGGACGATCCAGATACTGCGGGGCGATATCGCTGAACAGCTTGCCGATGACAGTGCCCTTGCGGACATTCTGACCATCTTCTTCAACATAAATGGCACGATTATTCAGCGTGGAGATCGCCTGGCGACGTGCATGCAGTGTGCCCGCCTTGGCCGTGGTAATCAGCTTTTCGGCAAACCGCTGGACTTCTTTGGCTTTTTGAATCGTGGTTGAAATGGTTCCGTGCTCGAACAGCGAAGCGGCCATATTACGCAGCATCGCTTTGCGGTGTTCACTGGTCCGATTCAGACGTCTTCTGGCTCTTAAATGACGCATATTAAATTACCCTTAACTTTCGGTTAGCTTGTACTTTTTATTTTAATGCACCTGGCCCATACCGAGCGACAAGCCCAGGTCTGCAAGTTTCTGTCGAACTTCACGCAGGCTTGTTTTGCCGAAGCTGCGAATCTTAAGCAGGTCTGCTTCGGCCATGCTGACCAGTTGGCCTACTGTTTGAATATTGTTGGATTCCAGACAGTTACTGGAACGAACCGTCAAATTCAACTGTTCAATCGGCATGGCCATCTTGGCGGCCAGCTCTTCATCAACGGCGCCTGTCTCAGCTTCCGGAGCTGCCGTTTCCTGTTCGACGGTTTCCTCTTCAAGCTCGGAATACTGCACGAACGGATTAATATACTTGCGAAGAATCTTGGACGCTTCCACGAGAGCAATCTGGGGAGCCACGGTGCCGTCGGTCCAGATTTCCAGAATCAGCTTGTCGTAGTTTGTCCTCTGGCCGACGCGGGTATCTTCGGTCTTGTAACGCACCCGCAACACCGGCGAGTAAATCGCATCCACTTCGATCAGACCCAACTGCTGGTCAAACCGGTCCTTCTGGGCAATTCTTTCCGCGGCGGTTGTATATCCGCGTCCGATCCCAATGCCCAGTTCCATTTCGAACTTGACATCCTCGGTCAGCGTGGCGATAACCAGTTCGGGATTGAGAATATCAACCGTCGAATCGCTTTGAATCATCCCGGCAGTAACCGGTCCGGCCTTGCTGGCAGACAGTTTGACGGTCCTGGGAGCATCGCCCTGCATCCGGACAATGACCTGCTTGATATTCAGAACAATATCGGTGACATCTTCCATCACGCCCTTGATGGTCGTGAATTCGTGATCGGCACCGGCGATTTTAATCCACTCGATAGCACAGCCTTCCAGTGAAGACAGCAGAACTCGACGCAGGCTGTTGCCGATAGTAGTACCGAAACCGCGTTCAAACGGTTCCACAACAAATTTTCCGTAACGATCGTTGGACACCTGTTCATCGCGTACAATGCGAGTCGGTAATTCCAATCCTCTCCAGGTTATTCTCATAATTTCTTAGCCTCCCACAATAGGACAGATGTTCTCAGCGTTTGAAAAGGCAGGCAAAATCCAACACGCTATCCGGTATCTGTCCGCTGTGACTTTCTCTATTACGTTAACACTTATCTTGAACAGAATTCAACAACAAGCTGTTCTTCCACAGCCAGTTGGACATCATCCCGAGTCGGCAGCGCAACCACGGTCGCCATCGGCTTGGCAGCATCAAACTGAAGCCATCCCTGAACGGTATAATTAGGATTGCTCTCAAGCTGAGCCTTGACCAGCTTGCGGGTCTTTTCGGAATTCTTCAGCGTAATCTTGTCGCCGACTTTGACCATAATGCTGGGGATATCCACGCGACGGCCATTCAGATAAATATGACCATGCGAAATCAGTATCCGGGCGGCCTTGCGGGACGGGGCGAAGTTGAGCTTATAAACCACATTGTCCAGCCGGCGTTCCAGCATTTCCAGCAGGCGCTTGCCCGTGTCGCCTTTACCCTTGAGAGCCAGGTCAAAGATTTTCATGAACTGTGTATTGAGCAGTCCATAATAGCGTTTGAGCTTCTGCTTTTCACGAAGCCGAACCGCATAATCGCTGCCGCGGCCTTTCCGCCAGCCGTGCTGGCCGGGAGCCATACTTTTCTGACGCTTTTCAATGGCGCACTTTGCGGTTTCGCAACGGGTGCCCTTGAGCAGCAGTTTCATTCCTTCTCGACGGCAAAGTCTGCATGACGGTTGAAGATAACGTCCCATATTCGCTCGTATTCCTTATCTTTATCTGTTACGTTTATAATCGTATTTATACTCTGCGGCGTTTCGGAGGCCGGCACCCATTATGCGGGATCGGGGTCACGTCTTCAATGGACGAAATCCGAAGCCCGGCCTGCTGGATGGCAGAAATGGCGGATTCGCGTCCGGCACCGGGGCCTTTAACACGAATTTCCACTTCTCGAAGTCCGACTCGCATCGCATTTTTCGCACATTTCTCGGCAGCTTTCTGAGCTGCGAAAGGAGTGCTCTTACGCGAACCTTTAAATCCAACCGAACCGCCGGAGTCCTGACAGATCGCTGCACCGTCTGCATCGGTAATCGATATCAGAGTGTTATTGAAACTTGCTTTAATATGAACGATACCTCGAACAACACTCTTTTTAACTTTCTTTTTAACGCCTTTTGCCATTTCGCTTGCAATCCCAAATCGTTTTTCGTTTGTTTGATTTGTTCGCCGTTTATCTTTTACACCTTACCAGCCTCGTCGAACACGCAGTCTTTGAACCTGCTTATCCGGCCCGGCTCAGCAACCAGGCCTCAAGCGGCCAGTCGACTAACGCATTTCCTTGACGCTTTTCTTTCCGGCCACAGTCTTGCGTTTGCCCTTACGGGTTCTGGCATTACTCTGGGTCTGCTGGCCGCGGACAGGAAGACCCCGTTTGTGGCGGATGCCCCGGTAGCAGTTGATTTCACGCAGACGCGCGATATCCTGAGCCACCTTGCGGCGCAACTGACCTTCGACCAGAAGATCCCGGTCGACAATCTGACTGATGCGGCTGACTTCATCTTCAGTCAGCTTCCCGGCACGGACCTGGGGGTCAATGTTCGCTTCCTTGAGAATCTTTTTGGCCATATAATAGCCGATTCCATGGATATAAGCCAGCGATACCCAAGCGGGCTTATCATTCGGAATATCCACACCAACAATACGAGGCATATAATCTCCTGAGTTTCTAAGGGTTTTCTAACAATCAGCCCTGGCGCTGCTTATGACGGGGATTGGTCGAACAAATCACCCGCAGGACGCCTTTGCGCCGAATCAGTTTACAGTTTTCACAAATTCGCTTTACGGAGCTTCGTACTTTCATAATCTCACCGTAGTTCCATCAATATCATTTAGCTTCTTAAAATAATCCGCCCTCGAGTCAAATCATAAGGGCTCATCTCAACAGTTACCTTGTCGCCGGGAAGAATACGGATAAAATGCATTCGCATCTTGCCGGACACATGCGCCAGGATTCGATGGCCGTTTTCGAGCTCCACCCGAAACATCGCGTTCGGTAAAGCATCAATTACTTTGGCATCGAGCCTGATAGCATCTTCTTTCGACATAATACCTTTTAATTACTGGTCTTATTGACTTTGGTGCCGTCGGTTAAAACGTCACAACCATTTTTTGTTATTGCAATAGTATGCTCATAATGAGCCGAACAGCTTCCATCGCTGGTCACAACCGTCCATCCATCCGCCAGGGTTCGCACAGCATATTTTCCGGCGTTGACCATCGGTTCAACTGCCAGAACCATCCCTTCCTGAAGCAGGATGTCGTGCCGCAGCAACTCTTTGCTGACAAAATTGGGAACCTTGGGGTCCTCATGCATTTCCGTACCGATCCCGTGCCCCACAAAATCACGAACGACCGAAAACCCGGCCTGCCTGGCACACTCTTCCATCTGGGCGGCCACGGTACTCCACTTGACACCCGGAGCGGACTGTTCGATGGCAATATCGAGCATCCTTCGCGTCGTATCAATCAGCTTCTGCTTGTGCGGGGCAATCGAACCAATCCCGAAAGTCACAGCCGCATCCCCGCAATAGCCATCCAGCTTGACGCCGAAATCCACGCTGAGGATATCTCCCTGCCGCAAAATCACTTTAGGTGAAGGAATCCCATGAACGAGCTGTTCGTTAATCGACGCACAAATCGCACCCGGAAACGCCCTGCCGCCGTACGGACAAGGTACCCCTTTAAACAGGGCCTTTGCACCCGCCGCCGCAGCCATCTCCAGTGCCAGCTCATCCAGTTGGGCGGTACTCACACCCGGCCTGGCATACTCCTGCAATTTTAAAAGAACTTTCGCAACAACCGAACAGGCCTTGCGAATCATTTCAATTTCACGGCTGCTTCGCAGCGTTATCGCCATGAGCAACAACCTATTTCTTCAGGGTATCAAGCTTCTGAAAAACCGCCTGGGTAACCTGATCAATTTCCTGCGCCGCGTCAATATCCAGAATCACGGCACCTTTGGATTTATAATAGCCCACCACCGCAGCAGTCTGCTGATGATAGGTCTTTAAACGATTGCCCACCACGTCGGGTGTATCATCCGCACGCTGAATCAGGTCGCCGCAGCCCTTGTCGCATTTGCCTGCCACTTTGGGTTTGAGCGTCTGAACATGATAGACGGCGCCGCACTTGGGACAACTGCGACGACCCGTCATACGGGGCAGAATCAAAGCGTCATCGACAACCAGATTTACAATCGCGTTAATCTTTTCGCCGGCTTTGGCCAGGGCTTTATCCAGGCCTTCAGCCTGAACGGTCGTGCGGGGGAAACCATCCAGAACGTATCCCTTTGACGCACCGGTCATAGCCTTGACCATCATATCAATGATTAAATCATCCGGAACCAGTGATCCGGAATCCATATAACTCTGTGCCTTTTTGCCCAAATCACTTCCTGCAGCCCTCTCAGCACGAAGGATATCACCGCTGGACAAATGGGCTATTTTGTACTTGTCAATGATGCGTTTGCACTGGGTGCCCTTGCCGGCACCGGGAGGTCCGAGCAGAATCAGTCTCATCGGTATGCTCCTTTGATTCGTCCAGCATCCGTGAAGCCTTCGTAGTTGCGCATCAAGAGGTTCGCTTCAATCCGCTGGACCAGATCCAGCGACACACTGACGACAATCAACAATCCCGTGCCGCCCAGATAGGACGTTACGACATAATTTACACCCAGCATACCCGACACCACACTCGGAATCACCGCGATAATCGCCAGAAACGCCGCACCAAAGAATGTGATTCGAATCATCACGGTTTCCAGGTATTCGGCGGTTCTCTGCCCGGGGCGCAGGCCGGGAATAAAGCTGCCGCGATCACGTAGATTCTTGGCCATGTCTTTGGGCTGGAACTGAACCGTGGTCCAGAAAAACGCAAAGACAAAAATCATGATAATATAGACCACATTGTACGTGTACGCGGTCGGATTAAAGGCATTATATAATGTATTGGTAAACAGATTGGGGAAATGATTCATTATCTGTCCCAGAATAATCTGCGGGAACATCATCAAGCTGGAGGCAAAGATGATGGGCATCACGCCGCCATGATTGACCCGAAGCGGAAGGTAATGGCGCTGACCGCCATACATGCGGTGCCCGCGCATCTGCTTGGCCTGCTGAATCGGTATCCGGCGCTGGCCCTGTGTAATCAGAATCGCACCGGCCACAACAAATACAAATGCCGCAACCAGGAAGATAATCGTTCCCGGACCATACTGACTGGACGAGCCGCCGATTTGGAAAGTGGTATTATCCAATACGTCTTTAATGGCTTTGGGAAAACGAGCCAAAATGCCGGCCATAATCAACAGACTGATGCCGTTTCCGATACCATATTCATCTATTTGTTCACCCAGCCACATCAGGAACATCGTGCCGGCCGTCATGCCGACAATCCCCATCATGATAGCCTGGGTTTTCATGCCGGTAAATATCTCCAGAGAGGACATTCGCATATACATCATCGCCTGAAGGATGCACAGCGGTACCGTCAGGTAGCGGGTGTATTCCTGAATTTTCTTGTAGCCGGTCGCCCCTTCCTGCCGGAGTTTGCGAAGCGAAGGAATCACTTCCCCCAGCAGCATCAAAATAATGGAGGCCGAGATATACGGCATAATACCCAGGCCGAACAGACTGCTTCGACTCAGCGTTCCACCGGTAAACATCTCCAGATAATCCGTAGCCCGGCTGAGCGGACTATCGCCCTGCTGCTGTGCTGCAGTGGCAAGCTGATTGAATCCCGGAACCGGAATATAGAAGCCGATCCGATAGATGCACAGCAAAGCCACCGTGAACAGAATCTTGTTCCTAAGATCCGGTATCTTGAAGATATTGACAAATGTTCCCAGCATCTGAAAATCCTTTTCCGTTATGATTCTCAGGCTACGACTTTAATCGTACCACCGCAGCCGGATATTTTTTGCTCGGCACTCTTGCTGAACTTATGGGCCGACACGTTTAATTTCTTGGTCAATTCGCCATCGCCTAAAATCTTCACGCGGCTGGCCTGGCTGTCGAGTAATCCGGCGACATACAGTTCCTGTACGCCGACTGCGGCACCGTCTTCGAACAGTCTTTCCAGCTGCGATACATTAACGACTTCATAGCGGGTTGTAAAATTGGCATTGTTAAAGCCCCGCTTGGGGAGACGACGGAACAGAGGCATCTGTCCGCCTTCATACGTCAGCGGCAGAGCAAACCCTGAACGGCTGCAGTCACCTTTGTGACCGCGTCCGCAGGTCTTGCCGTGTCCGCTGGCTTTGCCGCGTCCAACCCGTTTGCGTTTCTTATACGCTCCGGCTATTGCAGTAATTTCATGCATATACATAATCGCACTCACGTCCTTTTTTAAGCTTCAATCTGTACGCCGCGAAGAGCTTCGATTGTTTCTTTGTTCTGGAGCTTTACCAGCCCGGCCATCACGGCCTTGACCACGTTCTTGGGTGAACGGCTGCCGTACACCTTGGTCAGCACATTGCGAACACCCGCCAATTCCAGCATCGCACGAGCGCTGGATCCGGCAATGACGCCCGTCCCAGGGCCGGCCGGCAGCATAATGACATCCGTCGCACGGCATTTGCCTCGGACCTCATGCGGGAGGGTGTCATTGACCACTGTAATTCTCTTCAGATTCTTCTTGGCGTCTTTGATCGCCTTTTCCACGGCCGGGGGCACTTCATTTGCCTTGGCATAGCCATACCCGACGGTCCCGTTACGATCCCCTACTACGACCAGAGCCGCGAAGCTGAAGCGTCTGCCGCCTTTGACAACCTTGGCGTTACGATAGACCTTAACCACCGTCTCTTCCAGCGGCTGCTCGCCGTGCATTTCTGTTCTGATTGCTTCCTCAGCCAACTTTGCTCTCCGTTATCAAAAACCTGTCTATGGTTTATCTTTAATACGATTAAAACGCCAGTCCCGCCTTGCGTGCCGCATCAGCCAGCGACTTGACGCGTCCGTGATACTTGTATCCGTTACGGTCAAAGCAAACCGCCTTGATTCCGACTTCCATCGCACGTTTGGCCAGCGCTGAACCAACGGCTGCCGCAGCTTCTTTGTTTCCGGTCTTTTTCAGCGTTTCCTTGACTCCCTTGGCCAGGGTGCTTGCCGAAGCCAGCGTTAATCCCGCCACATCATCGATGATCTGGGCATAAATATGCCGGCCGGAACGGAACACCACCAGGCGCGGACGCTCGGGCATGCCAAATACTTTTGACCGGGACCGCCAGTCACGCCGGGATTTTGTTTTTTGAATTCGATCTCTGAGCATATCAATATTTCCTGTATTCTTTCAAGCGGCTGTCAGGCCGTGAATAAATCCTGTCATCTGCACCGGTTGATTAACCGCCGGAAGCCAGCGCCTTGCCTTCTTTGCGTACCACGTGCTCATCCGCATAACGAATACCCTTGCCCTGGTACGGCTCAGGGGGACGAACACGACGCACATTCGAGGTGAACTGCCCGAGAGCATGCTTGTCGGCACTGCTGACTGTGAAGACAGCCGGGGTTTCATTGCCTTTGGTGGCCGCCACTTTGATTTCCACTTTCACACTTTTGGGAATCGGGACTTCCACGGTATTGCAGTACCCGACGGTCAAAACAAGCTTGCCGCCCTGCTCTTTGACGTTATAACCGGTACCGAAAATCTGCATATCCCGCTGATACCCTTTGGACACGCCAACCATCATATTCTGGATCAGCGCCCGGGTGGTTCCATGCAGAGCCTTTTTCTGTCGGTTATTGACGTCATCGTTGGACACCACGACCTGGTTGTTTTCCACGCTGACGGTAATATCAGGATGAATGTTCATCTGAAGCGTACCCTTGGGGCCGGTGGCCTTGAAGGTAGTACCGCTGTGTTCAATCTTGACGCCGGCCGGAACTGGTATTGGTTTTTTTCCTATGCGACTCATTTAGCTCACCGTACAAATAATTTCGCCGCCGACATTTTCCTTGCGGCATCCTCTATTGCTTAAGATCCCCTTGCTGGTGGACACGATGGAAATTCCCAGTCCGCCGAGCACTTTGGGCAACTCATCCACGCTGCGGTAGATTCTGCGACCGGGCTTGCTGACCCGCTTGACCTCGCTGATCAGATGATCACCGCTGGGTGAATATTTCAGGCGAATTCGCAGCAATCCCTGCTTACCGTCATCAATCCGGTCAAAATCGCTGATGAAGCCTTCCTCTTTCAACACGGAAGCAACCCCCTGGCACACTTTGCTGCTGGGCACTTTGACTTCCTGACGGCCGACTCTGCCGGCGTTCCGGATTCTTGTCAGCATATCCGCAATCGGATCACTCAGACTCATTCAATCTACTCCAAACGGTTGTTACTGTTATTTTAGTTTGTTTCTTACCAACTGGCCTTCTTGACGCCCGGAATCTTGCCCTCGTTTGCCATCTTGCGGAAGCAGACGCGGCAGATTTTGAACTTCCTGTACACCGCTCTGGCACGCCCGCAAATCTGGCAGCGTGTGTATCCGCGGCTTTTATATTTTGGTTTCTTTGCGGCTTTGTTTTCCCATGCCTTGGTTGCCATACTTTACTCCAATTTTCTTCTCTTGTTTTCCGGATCAGGACTTGAACGGCATTCCAAACAACCGCAGCAGTTCCCGGCCTTCATCGTTCGTTTTGGCGCTGGTTACAAAGGTAATATTCATACCCTGCTGATGTTCTATCTTGGCCGGATCAATTTCCGGAAACACGCTTTGTTCGTCCAGACCCATCGAGTAGTTGCCCATGCCGTCAAAACCATGCGGGCTTAAGCCGCGAAAGTCCTTGACGCGGGGAATCGCAAGGTTGATCAGGCGATCCAGAAACTCATACATCCGGTCCTTGCGAAGGGTGACTTTCAGGCCGGTCTTGTCGCCTTCACGCACTTTGAAGTTCGACACACTCTTTTTGGCCTTGCAGACCTGCGGCTTTTGTCCGGTAATGGTAGTCATATCCTTGATTGCAAGATCCAGGTACTTCTTGTCCTGAATGGCCTTGCCCAATCCCATAGAAACCACAATCTTCTGAAGCCGGGGAACCGCCATCACGGTTGAATAGCCATACTTCTCTTTGAGCGAAGCCGCTATCTTGCTTTTATATAAATCTTTTAAGCGAGCCATAATTTACCTTCTCGTTACTTTTTCTTTGCCTTGGTCACAACACTAATTTCGTTGCCGGCCCTGGAGACGCGTTTCTTGGATTTTCCATCCACGACCATGCGAATCCGCGTGCCTTTGCCCGTTTTCGGGTCCAGCGGCAGCACATTGCTGATGTGAATGGGTTTTTCCACGCGAATACGTCCGCCCTGCGGATTCTTCTGCGACGGACGGACATGCTTGTAAGCCAGGTTCACACCTTCCACAACCACGCGTTCCTTGTCCGGAATGACCCGCAGGATTTTGCCGGTTACGCCCCGGCTGTCTCCGGAAATGACCTTTACTGTATCGCCTTTTTTAACATGCATTGCCATATCTGTTATCCTGACACAGGCCTTAGACTACTTCACTGGCCAGCGAAATAATTTTCATGAAGTTCTTGTCACGCAGTTCTCTCGGCACCGCACCGAAGATACGTGTTCCGACCGGGTTGTTTTCGGCGTCGATAATGACAGCCGCGTTGCTGTCAAAGCGAACATAGCTGCCATCCGGACGACGGACCGGGAATTTGGTGCGGACGATAACGCATTTATACACTTTTTTTCGATCCAACTGGCAGCTTGGCAGGTACTTCTTGATTGCCACGCAGACAATATCACCGACCGACGCGGTAACCCGGGTATATTTGCCTTTTCGTGCGCTGCTCTTGCCGAGAACGCGAATACATTGCGCTTCTTTGACACCGCTGTTATCGGCGATTTCCAACATTGTTTCTTGCTGTATCACGGCTCACCCTTTATTCTACGACAGCCTTTTGAACCACGTTCAACAGACGCCAGCTTTTATTCTTGCTGATGGGTCTGCACTCTGTAATTTCCACCACATCACCCACCGCGGCCAGATTCTTGGGATCATCTACGGCCAGCCGTGTCCGGCGGCGAAGGAATTTTCCATACTTGGGATGACGCGCCAGGAAATCAATCTGGACCTTAATGGTCTTGTCGGTACTTTTGCCGATGACCACGGCACGCTGTGTTTTTACTTTTTCTTTTTCCATGTTCAACCTTTGTATCACCTGGTCCGCCAGTAGTAAGGCGAAATTGGTTTATTCTTCAATCGCTCAGCCTTTAATTTGATCCTGACGCATGAACGTCTTGATGCGGGCAATATCCCTGCGAATATTGCGAATCGCATGACGGTTGGGAAGATTTTCCGTGACCGCCTGACAGCGAAGTTCATACAACTTTTTATTCAGCTCCAGGAGCTTTTCCTGGCGTTCATCATTTCTCAGATCGCGGATTTGCGAAGACTTCATAGTATTCCTTTCTTATCCGAGAGCATGCCGCCGTGTGACCAGGCGACATTTAATAGGCATCTTGTGAGCTACGCGGAGCAACGCAAGTTTGGCAACCTGCTCATCCACCCCGCCGATTTCAAACATCACCGTTCCGGGTTTGACGCGGGCTACCCAGCCTTCGATTTCGGCTTTACCCTTACCCATACGGGTTTCGAGCGGTTTGGCCGAATAGGAATGATTGGGAAATATCCGGATATACACTTTGCCTTCGCGATGCAGAAAGTGTGTGGCGGCTACACGACCGGCTTCAATCTGCCGGCCGGTAATCCAGCTGCCTTCCACAGCCTGCAGGCCGTACTCTCCGAAAGCGACATAATTGCATCGACAGGCATTGCCGTGCATTCGACCGCGCATCTGCTTGCGATATTTAACTCTTTTGGGCATTAAAGCCATAAGTACTTCCCTCTATCGTATCTGTGTTGCGATTAGCTGTTTTCCGTGCTATTGTCCTGGTCGCCGGCATCTGCGATGTCGGTCTCATCCTGGCCGGCTGCGGTACGCGTCTGCGCGACATCATGGCGAGTCTTGCGGCTCTTGCTCCGCTGCGGACGGCGGCGTTCGGCCGGACGCGAAACCGGTATAATCTCTTCGCCGAATTTGCCTTTGTAAATCCAGACCTTGATGCCGATGCTGCCATACGTGGTAACCGCAGTGGCCACGCCGTAATCCACATTGGCATCCAGGGTCTGCAGCGGTATGGAACCCATCTTCTGGGCCTCGCTGCGGGCGATTTCAGCACCGCCCAGACGACCGCTGATAATAATCTTGACTCCCTTGGCTCCGGCATTCATCGCGTTCTCACAGGCCATCTTCATCACGCGGCGGAATGAGGCACGCTTTTTCAACTGCTCCGAAATCCCTTCGGCAACCAGCTTGGAATCCAGAGCAGGTTCCTTGATTTCAATCACATTGACGCTGACTTTGCGGTCAATCAGGTTCTCCAGTTCTTCGCGAAGCTTGTCCACTTCCGCGCCACGGGGACCGATGACCATGCCCGGGCGAGCGGTATGCAGTGTGATTTTCACCTCATTGCGGGTTCGTGCAATTTCAGTCTTGGCAACCGCAGCATAAGGAGGCTGCCGATTAAATTTTTTGTCGACGAACTCGCGAATCTTATAATCTTCAATAAGAAACTCGCCGTAATTGGCTTTCGGTGCGAACCACGTGCTCTGCCATCCGAGCGTTATGCCCGTTCTGAACCCGACTGGTGATGTCTTCTGACCCATATATTACCCGTTATCCATGAATTAAAATTCTGAGACTGTAACATGTATATGACTGGCTTCTTTGCGAATCGCATGAGCCCGACCGCGATCTTTGGCTCTGAAACCCTTGGTGCCGATTCGCCTGCCGGCCCCATCAACCCGAATTTCCGAAACCACCAGGTTGTCCATATCCGCTTCGTTTTCATCCGCATTGGCAATCGCCGCTTTGAGCGTCTTGCGAACCGCCTCGGCTGCCCGTTTGCGGGTAAATGTCAGGATATCGATCGCATCCTGAACATCACGACCGCGTATCAGGGACGTCACCAGGCGAACCTTGCGCGGCGACATCGGGGCATAGTTATAAGACGACTTCCATTCGGAAATCTCGTTCACATTCACGCCCAGCGCATCAGCCAGACGTTCGACATCCTGCTTGCCGGGCTTCGGGGTAAACAGGCCCTTCTGCCAGTTCTTCACCGCCGCCACCGCCGTATCCTTATCCATCCCGCCGCGGACAAGATAGTCGGCCAGTGTTTGTACGCTTACGCTTCGTTGCTGTGCCAGCTTTGTAAATTTCTTCGAACTTAACATCGTTATTTAACCTCTGAACGCTCAGCCTGCATGGCTGATTGGTCTTGATTTCTCCGTCGATGACGCTTTACGCCTTGGCTTCCGCCTTGCTGCCTGAATGACCGCGGAAAGTACGAGTCAGTGAAAATTCACCGAGCTTGTGGCCCACCATGTCTTCCGTAATAAACACCTTGTGGAACATCTTGCCGTTGTGAACCATGAAGGTGTATCCCACAAACTCAGGGATAATCGTACAGGCGCGGGCCCATGTCTTAATCGGTTCTTTTTTGCCGGTCTGTATCTGCTTCTGTACTTTCAGATACAGCTTTTCATTCACAAAAGGCCCTTTTTTCTGAGAACGTCCCATTGACTTTCCTCTATCTATTTCCTAAGAATTTCTGCTCTTGCTATTTGACGTTAGAGAACAAGCTGAATTCCGCGATTGTTCTTGCGACGGCGAATAATGCGATTGTTGGTAACTTTTCGTGGATTACGCGTCTTGCCGCCCTTGGCCGGAACACCGGTCGGCGAACACGGATGGCGACCACCGTTGGACCGGCCTTCACCGCCGCCCATCGGATGCGCCACAGGGTTCTGAGCCTTGCCGCGAACGTGCGGACGAAGCCCCATGTGCCGTGAACGTCCCGCCTTGCCGATGCTGACATTCTGATAATCCGAGTTGCTCAACTGACCTATGGTCGCACGGCATTCCTTGCGGATGACACGCATTTCACCACTGGGAAGGATAATGGTCGCCCAGTCGCCTTCTTTGGCCATCAGGCGCGCCACACCGCCGGCGGTGCGAACCAGCTTGCCGCCCTGCCCGGCATTCATTTCGATGTTGTGAATTTCCACGCCGACCGGAATTGCATACAGCGGAAGACAATTACCGACTTTGGCTTCGATATTATTGCCGCTTTCGATCGTCATGCCCGGCTTGAGTCCTTCAGGAGCCAGAATATACCGTTTCTCCCCGTCACTGTACTGAATCAGCGAAATGAAGCAATTGCGGTTGGGATCATACTCAATACTCATGACTTTACCGGTCACGCCGTCTTTATCACGACGGAAGTCAATGACCCGGTATATTTTGCGATAGCCGCCGCCGCGGAACCGAACCGTCGTGACACCGTGATGATTCCGGCCGCCGCTCTTTTTAATACGAACGCACAGGCTCTTCTCCGGCTCGGTGTTCGTCAGGACCGCCTTGTAATCGATCACGGAGGAGTTTCGCCGTCCGTTGCTCGTTGGTTTATATGTCTTGATTGCCATAGTCTTTTCTCAAATTCCTGCGTTGGATTCGCGTTATCTTAGAACAAATCAATTCGGTTTTCTTGATGCAGAACCACCACGGCCTTTTTCCAGCTCCGTGTCGTCCCGTAGAACCGACCTCTGCGGCGAACTTTGCCTTTAACATTGGCCGTGCGAACATTCAGTACTTTGACGTTATACAGCTTTTCAACCGCATCCCGTATCTGAATCTTGTTGGCATCCTTGTGCACTTCAAAGGAATAGGCATTTCTGGTATTGGCAAAATGCATCCCCTGCTCGGTCACAATCGGCCTGACTATTACATTGTATTCGTTCATCTTGGATACCACCTGCGTACGAAATTAATTATTTTGTTCCCGGTTCAACAGCGTCAAAAATGCGTCTTTGGTAAACAGCATCTTCACCCGGTTGCAAATGCTTCCCGCATTCAAGTCCGCAACCTGCATCAGTTCCACTTTGGGCACGTTCCGAACCGACTTGATCAGATTGTCATTGCGGTCCTTGACGGCAACCAGGCAGCTGCGATCAATCTTTAAATTCCCCAGCACCCGGGCAAATTCCTTGGTTTTGGGTGCATTAAAATTCAGTTCATCAACCACGACCACATGACCGCTCTGCAGCTTGGCCAGAATCGCCGAATCACAGGCCAGCCGACGCTGCTTTTTGGGCATGTCTTTGCCGAAGTCACGCATTTTCTTGCCGAATGCGACACCGCCGCCGACGCGGGAAGGAGTACGAACCTGACCCATACGGGCATTACCGGTCCCCTTCTGTTTGTACAGCTTGCGAGTCGACCCTTCGACCAGACTTTTCTGCTTGGTTGCGGCCGTACCAATCCGCTTGTTGGCCTGGTACATCACCACTGCCTGCTTGATCAGGGCGTGACGAACCACGCCGCCAAACACGCTTTCGTCCACCTTCAGGCTTTCGACTTCCTTACCATCTTTATTATATACTGCAATGTCAATCATATTTTGTTCCAGTCGGAATCTGCTGCAATCTTACTTTTTCGTTTTAGCCGTCCGGACTTCCACATAGCTGCCATTGGCGCCGGGGATATTCCCCTTGACCACCAGCAGATGATTTTCCGGATCGATAGAAATCAGTTTATGATTTTTCACCGTAACGCGTTCATTGCCCATCCGTCCGCTCATGCGTTTGCCGCGTTTGGGCTTACCGCTGTTACCACGGTTGGTTGCATGACTGGCGATGGATCCGCCGGCACGGTGCTTGCGTTCGGTACCGTGCGAAGCCGGAAAACCGCCAAAGTTGTGACGCTTCATCACACCCTGATAGCCCTTACCCTTGCTTGTACCGATCACATCCACGTAGGTGACGCCTTCAAACAGGTTGACATCCACCTGATCACCGGCATTGAATTTCGGCTCCTCGCCGTCCATCCGCCATTCCCGCACAAACCGCTTGGTCACCGTATTGGCCTTTTTGGCATGACCTTCTTCGGGCTTGCGTACACGGCAAGGCTTCTTATCATCAAATCCAAGCTGTATCGCGGTGTATCCATCGGTTTCCGGCTTCTTCACCTGCATCACAGTGCAGGGACCCGCCTGAATCACCGTCACCGCTGTCATACGACCGGCGTCATCATACACCTGTGTCATGCCGATCTTTTTTCCCAGCAACATTACCATTGTTTATTTCCTTCGAGTCCTACTCTTACTGTTCCCGATTCTTTCCCAATCACTACCAGCGTGCGTTTGATTATCGGACTAAGCCTTGATCTTAACAAAAACACCCGCGGGTACAACCAGCCTGTTGAGGGCTTCTACCGTGCGGGCATTCGCATCATAGATATCAATCAAACGCTTATGCGTTCTCATTTCGAACTGTTCACGTGACTTTTTGTCGATATGAGGACTCCGCAATACCGTGTAACGCTCAATACGTGTCGGCAGCGGAATTGGACCGCTCACCCGTGCGTTGGTACGACGGGCCTGCTCGACGATTTCTTTGGCCGAGCTGTCCAAAGCCCTGTGATCATAGGCTTCCATTCTTATTCTGATGCGTTCGGTTTCCGTCATGGTTAACCCTTAATCTGTACTTACAGTATCTACTACCAAAATATAGAAAGTTTAGAAAAATAACAATTTCACATAGAAAACACAAGGAAAAAAACGGAATTTTTCATCCAGATACAAACAAATAACTTGAGTTTCCGGATAATTTCCTTTTTTTCTTTTTTAAAGGCAGGAAAGGCTTCAGATTCGCCTGACCTTCATGTTTACAGGAGGTTTAAAAATAAAACCATCCTTAATGCCAAAATACGCCGTGGTACTTTTTATTTCTGCACACTACTTGTTGTAAGTCGTTGTACAGGACTACTTTGGCGCTTTTGCCCTTTCGGGCATCCACTGCCGTCCTTGAAATCTCACTCTGAGATGACAGCCCAACTCGAATCGCACAGTATCCAATTTCACCGTGCTCGCTCGGCCGGAAACGAGGACTATACTATAGTCCAAATGCTTTGTCAATAGCTTCCCATAAGAATTTTTTCAGAAACTTGCTCCGGGACGCGTTCATAATTTAAAGGCTCCATCGTAAAGGTCCCCCGTCCTGCCGTAGCGCTGCGAATCTGGCTGGAATATCCAAACATTTCACCCAGGGGAACCTTGGCATCAATCACCCGTACACCACCATGCACATGGGAATTGGTGATTTCGCCCCGCTTGGAGACCAGATTGCCCTGCACCGCTCCAAAATACTGCTCTGGTACAATCACCTGAACACGCATTACCGGCTCCAGTAATACCGGTTTCGCCTTCGGCAGTAAATCCCGCAAGGCAATAATAGCCGCTTGTTCAAAGGCAAGTTCTGAGGAATCCACCGTATGGAATGAGCCATCCAGCAACGTAACCTTAACGCCCACAACAGGATAACCGGCAAGGCTGCCGCTGCTGAGACCTTCCATAACACCATTTTCAATGGCCGGGATATATTCCTTGGGAACAGTACCACCAATAATGGCATTTTCAAATTCATTTTCTTTGGCGTAGTGGCCATCCTCTGCAAACAGGGGTTCAATCCGGATAACCACATGTCCGTACTGCCCCCGTCCGCCGGTCTGACGGATAAACTTGCCTTCGCCTTCTGCCGCATTCACAATGGCTTCTTTATACGCAACACGGGGTTTGCCAACCCGTACTTTGACACCCAGGTCTCGAATCAGCTTATTCTGGAGAATCTCTAAATGCAATTCACCCATACCACTGATAATCGTCTGGCCGGTTTCCGTATCATATTTACATTTAAACGTGGGGTCTTCCTTGCGCAGCGTAGTCAAAGCCTCACCCAGTTTGTTTCGTTCGGCGGCCGATACCGGTTCAATCGACATGCTGATAACCGTCTCGGGGAATGTAATCGTCTCCAGCATGATATCTTCTTTGCTGTCGCACAGGGTATCGCCGGTCAGGGTATCTTTCAAACCTAGGGCTGCAACAATATCCCCTGCCTCGGCACTGTCGATCAGCAGTCTGTCGGAAGCGTGCATGTGGAACAGGCGAGTGACGTTCTCTTTTGTTTTGCGGTTGGGATTATATACCCGAACGCCCTTGGATAAAGTCCCCTGATAAATCCGCAAAAAGTACAAGTCGCCATGTTTATCGCTGACAACCTTGAACGCCAGAGCCACCAGCGGTTTCCGCGGATCACAGACCACCTCAATCTGCTGATTTTTACTGCCGCCATGAAACCCCACAGCCGGGGGCTTATCCAGCGGCGACGGAAGATAATACACCACTGCATCCAGAAGCCTGCGAACCCCCATATTCTTCAGCGCCGAACCCACCAGAACCGGATTGATTTTATTGGCCACAGTTCCCTTGCGAATCCCCCTGCGAATCACGTCTTCCGGAATGGGCTTGTCATGCAGATACAAGTCCAGCAATTCTTCATCAAACTCAGCGACAGCCTCGAGCATCGCATGACGGGAGTCGGCGGCCTGAGAGGACAATTCCGCGGGGATATCCTCTTCCCAGAAGCTGGCCGCTTTGTCTTCCTGTTGAAAATATACCGCTTTCATGGTGATTAAATCCACCATGCCCTGAAAAGACGATTCCTGCCCGATGGGCATCTGCACCGCAACCGGATGAGCCAGCAGCTTCTCCCGGATACTCTTCATGCACATCTCAAAATCAGCGCCGATTTTGTCCATCTTGTTGATGAAGATCAGGCATGACAGATGATATTTCTGTCCCTGACGCCACACGGTTTCCGATTGAGCCTGCACCCCTTCGGACGCATCAAAAACAGCGACCGCCCCATCCAGCACCCGCAGCGACCGTTCGACTTCGGCGGTAAAATCCACGTGGCCGGGCGTGTCAATCAGATTGATATCGTACCCCTTCCACGGGCACTTGGTCGCAGCCGATGTAATCGTAATGCCCCGTTGCTGTTCTTCTTCCAAATAATCCATCACAGCCGTACCGTCGTGTACCTCGCCGATTTTGTAGGTCTTTCCGCTGAAGAACAAAATGCGTTCCGATACGGTGGTCTTGCCCGCATCAATATGGGCCATGATGCCGATATTTCTTACCTGTGTCAGATCGTCTGCCATAGTCATTCAATGATTGAAATACTTAACAAGTCTCATTTTGCCGCGATAAAACGAAAACAGCCTTGCCCGCAGCGATGACATACTTGAACTCGAATGTCTCAGTCGGACTGGCTGTCTCTATATAGAAAACTGCCACGGTTGCTTGCGCCGACCGTGGCAGGATTTTTCAAACAACTTGTTACCAGGCAAAATGTGCAAAAGCCTTGTTGGCTTCGGCCATACGGTGAACATTTTCCCGTGTGGTCATTGCAGCACCTTCACGCTTGAACGCATCCAGCAGTTCGGAGGCCAGACGCTGAGCCATGGGTTTGCCTTTCTTGCCGCGGGCCGCTGCCAGAATCCAGCGAAAAGCCAGCGACTGCTGACGCTTCGGACGAACCTGCATTGGAACCTGATAACTGGCGCCGCCGACACGCTTGCTGCGAACTTCCAGCATCGGCTTGACGTTTTCAATGGCCGTCTCAAAGACTTCGATTGGCGTGTTGTCGGTTATCTGTTTGGCAATGATATCCATTGCATCATAGAAAACCTGCTGTGAACGGCTCTTCTTGCCATCCCACATCATGCAATTGATGAACTTCGAGACCAGCTTGCTCTGATACCGGTGATCCGGCACTAAATATCGACTGTCAGCTTCTACGAATTTTTTTCTTCCCATTCAAGCACCTTGCTATAGTTAAGGTTTTACAGGCTCTTTTATTTATGGCTTATCTGTATCCATATACTCGGATACAGGACAAATCCTTACTTACCTCTTTTGGCGCCGTACTTACTGCGGCCTTGTTTACGTCCGTTTACGCCGGAGGTATCGAGCGTTCCGCGTACAATATGGTAACGAACGCCAGGCAGGTCACGAACACGGCCGCCGCGAATCATCACGGTGCTGTGTTCCTGCAGGTTGTGGTCGATACCCGGGATGTAGGCGGTCACTTCAGTACCATTGGTCAATCGCACACGGGCGATTTTTCGTAACGCCGAGTTGGGCTTCTTGGGCGTCTGTGTTCTGACGATCAGGCACACGCCGCGTTTTTGAGGACTTCCGGTAATATCGGAAACTCGCTTTTTGCCTGCATTTTTACGGCCATTACGAACTAACTGATTAATTGTCGGCATAAATTCTCCAAACCTTTGTTAAGCGTTTGTAAATAAACAAGTTATATAACTTTTCATCACCTTATTCAAGACCCAGCGCCGCCTTGACCGCCTTATCTGCGGCCGCCTCGGCTTCCTTGGCCTGACGCAATTCTTCAAGCTGCTTGGGAACCGGAGGTTCGCCCATGTGCTTGACTTTGGCATCCAGATATTTCTTGAACGCGGTACCTGCCGGAATCAAGTGTCCCAGAATGACATTTTCTTTTAAGCCAAGCAAATCACCGATTTTACCTGACAACGCCGCTTCCGTCAAGACTTTTGTTGTTTCCTGGAAGCTGGCCGCGGAAATAAAGCTGTCCGACTGCAGCGAAGCCTTGGTAATACCCAGCAGCAGCGTGGTTGCCGTTGCGGGTCTGGGCTTCTTGCCTTTGGCGGGGGTACCGCCCAGCATTTCGACCTTTTCGTTGGCTGCCTCAAGCTGTTCCTTGGTCACCAGTTGTCCGACCTTCAAGTCGGTATCGCCGGGTTCACTAATCCGCAGGCTGTTGGACAGCTCCGCATTGGCCCTGCGGAAATCCAGTTTATCCACCACTTCACCGGGCAGGAACTGGCTGTCGCCGACGGATTCGATTTCCACCTTATTCATCATCTGAGACAGAATAATCTCAATGTGCTTGTCATTGATGGTCACGCTCTGGGCACGATAGACGTTCTGAATTTCCCGGAGCAAATACCGCTGCAGGGCTTCTTCACCCTTAATACGCAGGATATCGTGCGGCACCAGCGGTCCATCGGTCAAGGCATCGCCCGCTTCCACCCGGTCGCCGGTATGGAAGTTCAGGTGACGGTCACGCGGCACGTGGTGTTCTTTTTCCATACCGCTTTCGTTGCGAACGATAATCGTCATCTTGCCGCGGCGCTTGTCGCTCTTGAGTTCGACAGTACCGGAAATTTCCGCCATCGCGGCCGGATCTTTGGGCTTGCGCGCTTCAAAGATTTCAGTCACACGCGGCAGACCGCCGGTAATATCCTGCGTACCGCCGCCGCCGCGAGGCAGACGGGCCAGCAGTGCACCTGCGGCGACCTGCTGTCCTTCATCCACTTCGATACGGGCCTTGGCCGGCAGATAGTGAACATCCAGAATCTTGCCTTCGCCGTCTTCGATGATGACCTGCGGATGCTTGTCGCCTTTGTGTTCGACGACCACCGGGCGACCGCGCTGACCTTTGCGCTCTTCGTCCACTCGCATGGTCTCGCCTTCGATCACATCCACCAGACGGACAAAACCCGGCACTTCGGCCAGAATCGGCACACGGTGCGGGTCCCAGGCATACAGCCGTTCGCCGCGTTTGACCTTCTGACCGTCTTCGGCGACCACAATTCCGCCGTACGGCACCTTGAACCGTTCCAGTTCGCGTCCTTTATCATCCACCAGGGCCATCTCACCGTTACGACGCAACGCAATTTTCTGCAGCGTTCCCTGATGGTCGGCCTCGACCACATTCAAATCAATATATTTGACCACACCGTCACGGGTTGCCTTCTGATCAGTCTCGATCAGGGACACCGCCGCAATACCGCCGGTATGGAAGGTTCTCATGGTCAGCTGCGTACCCGGCTCACCGATGGACTGGGCAGCCATAATGCCGGCAGCCAGGCCTTCTTCGGCCAGCATGCCGGTACTCAAATCCCAACCGTAGCATTTGGCACACACGCCCACCTTGCTTTCGCAGGTCAGCGGGCTGCGAACACGAATCGCATCCAGTCCGAGCTGCTCAATCTTGTCCGCCGCTTCCGGGGTGATCACTTCGTTTTCACGAGCAATCATCTCGTCGGTAATCGGATTGCGGATATTGTCGCGGGCGGTTCTGCCGATAATCAGGTTCTTCAGAGCGATATCCACCGTCTCACCTTTGTACACCGTACTCTTGGTGATACCCTGCAGTGTTCCGCAGTCCGGTTCGCTGATCATGACATTTTGTGCGACATCCGCCAGCTTACGAGTCAGATAACCCGAGTCAGCCGTCTTCAGCGCGGTATCGGCCAATCCCTTGCGGGCACCGTGCGTCGAACTGAAATATTCCAGCACGTTCAGGCCTTCGCGGAAGTTCGACTTAATGGGCGTTTCGATAATTTCACCGCTGGGCTTGGCCATCAACGCACGCATACCGGCCAACTGCTGAATCTGGTCGATACTGCCGCGGGCACCCGAATGCCTCATCACCCAGATCGGGTTCAGGTACGGTTTGCCGTCGCGGGTGTCATTTTTCATCGCGTTCATCATGGCGTTGGTCACGGCCACACGGGCGTGGGTCCACGCATCGATGATCTGATTGTAGCGTTCCCCTTCGGTCAGCACGCCGAGCTGGAAGTTTTTGACAATCTTGTCGCATTTTTTCTGAGTCAGATCGATAATATTTTGTTTTTCCGGCGGAATCCGCAGGTCAATCAGACCGAAACTCATGCCGGACAGGGTGGCCCGTTTGAAGCCCAGTTCCTTCATGTTGTCCAGCAGTTCCAGGGTGGCCTTGGCACCGGCGTATTCGTAGCAGTCCTGAATCACGTTGCCCAGCTTCTTCTTGTCGAGGGTCATGTTGTAGAACGGCATCCGTGAATCAAGAATGTCGTTAAACAGGCACCGGCCCGGAGTCGTCGTAATGACAGGGCCTTTTTCCAGGCCGTTTTCACCAAATATCTTCTTGCCTGCCGGGATCCGGACCTTGACTTTGGCATGGATGGCAACCTTGCGCATATCCAGCGCCGTGATCGCTTCATTGATATCACGGAAGACCATCCCCTCACCAGGCTGCTTGTCGGCGATATGGGTGATATAGAAATTGCCCAGAACCATATCCTGTGACGGGCCCAGCATGGGGGAACCGCTGGCCGGCGAGAAAATGTTGTTAGTCGCCAGGATCAGGGTGTGGGTTTCAATCTGGGCTTCAATGCTCAGCGGCAGGTGAACGGCCATCTGGTCACCGTCAAAGTCGGCGTTGAAGCCATGACAGACCAGCGGATGCAGCATAATCGCATTGCCTTCCACCAGCACCGGTTCAAAGGCCTGAATACCCATACGGTGCAGGGTCGGAGCACGGTTCAGCAGCACCGGGTGCTGATGAATGACTTCTTCCAGAATATCCCAGACATGCTCCTCACGCCGCTCCAGCATCCGCTTGGCGCTCTTGATGGTGTCGGCATAGCCGCGGTCTTTGAGTTTGCGGATAATAAACGGCTGGAACAATTCCAATGCAATGCGCTTGGGCAGACCGCACTGATACAATTTCAGATGAGGACCAACGACAATGACCGAACGGGCGGAATAGTCCACCCGTTTACCCAGCAGGTTTTCACGGAAACGCCCCTGCTTGCCCTTGATCATGTCCGTCAGGCTCTTGAGGGGCCGGTTATTGCTGCCCAGAACCGGACGACGGCAGCGGCCGTTGTCGAACAGGGAGTCCACAGCCTGCTGCAGCATGCGCTTTTCATTGCGAATAATGACTTCCGGCGCATTGAGGTCAATGAGCTTTTTCAGACGGTTATTGCGGTTAATGATGCGGCGATACAGGTCATTCAGGTCGCTGGTGGCAAAATTGCCGCTTTCCAGCATCACCAGGGGCCGCAAATCCGGCGGAATCACCGGAATCACATCCTGAACCATCCATTCGGCCTTGTTTTCACTGGTTCGAATGCTGTTGACCAGTTTGAGCCGCTTGCTGAGGTCTTTAATTTTCTGTTTGCTGCTGGTTTCGGTGATTTGAGTGCGCAACTCAACCGACAGGGTATTCAGGTCCAGCTTGCCCAGCAGTTCCTTGACCGCTTCGGCCCCCATCGACGCCTTGAAGCACGGGCCGTATTTGTTGATGGCATCGCGGTATTCATCTTCGGTCAGAAGCTGCCGCAGCTTCAGCGGACTCTGACCCGGATCAACCACAACATAATCCTGGAAATAGACGATCTTCTCGATATCCGAGGTCTTCATCCCCAGCAGTGTGCTCAGCCGGCTGGGCATCGCCTTGAAAAACCAGATATGCACCACCGGGGCGGCCAGGTTGATATGCCCCATGCGTTTGCGACGGACGCGGCTGTGGGTCACTTTCACACCGCAGCGGTCGCAGATAATCCCTTTGAACTTGGTGCCTTTGTACTTGCCGCAGGCGCACTCCCAGTCGCGTTCCGGGCCGAAAATACGCTCACAGAACAACCCGTCCTTTTCCGGACGATAGGTTCGATAGTTAATCGTTTCAGGCTTCTTGACCTCGCCAAACGACCAACTGCGTATATCGTTGGGGCTTGCCAGCGTAATCTTCACCGAACCGTAATCATTTATTCGATCGTAAATCGATTCCACCATATCAGGACCAACTCCAATCTATAGTATTCCCTTAATTTCACCCGCCGGGGCTGCGGCGGCCTGTCAACACATCAGACCTTTACAGGTTTTGTCCCGGCTGAAACGCATGGGATGCACGTCTTTTATTTCCACTCACCAGCCGGCCGCGGTTACAACTGAGGCATGCCGACACGTTTCTTTTCCAACTGGATATTCAAACCCAGTCCGCGAATTTCATTGCATAACACATCGAACGAAATCGGCGTTCCGGCTTCCAGCGTATTAGTGCCTTTGACCATCGACTCATAAATCTTGGTACGGCCTTCAATGTCATCGCTCTTGACTGTCAGCAGTTCCTGCAGGGTATAGGCGGCGCCATACGCTTCCAGCGCCCACACTTCCATTTCACCGAAACGCTGACCGCCTGTACGGGCCTTGCCGCCCAGCGGCTGCTGGGTAATCAGGCTGTAGGGTCCCGTCGAGCGGGCGTGAATCTTGTCGTCCACGAGGTGGTGCAGTTTCATCACATACATATAACCCACGGTCACATTCTGATCAAACGGCTCACCGGTACGGCCATCGTAAATCCGCGACTTGAGGCCATCCAGCGGAACCCGGGCAAAGATTTCTCTGGCCGGCGGAACCTGCTTTTTGGCTTCCAGGTCTTTCATCCGATTCGTCACGTGCTCATTGGCTTCACGCGTCAGATTGATGATGTCCTCTTCGGTGGCCCCGTCAAAGACCGGCGTAATGGCATTGAAGCCAAGCACCTTTGCCGCCCAGCCCAGGTGTGTTTCCAGAATCTGGCCGACGTTCATACGGCTGGGGACGCCCAGCGGATTCAGGCAGATATCCACCGGTGTTCCGTCTTCCAGGAACGGCATATCCTCTTCGGGCATAATCTTGGCGATAACGCCCTTATTCCCGTGACGACCGGCCATCTTGTCGCCGACCGACAGCGTGCGCTTGGTCGCAATATATACCTTGACCATTTCCAGCACGCCGCTGGGCAGCTCATCGCCATGCTTCATCCGTTCCAGTTCGCGTTTCTTTTCGTCCTGGAGCTGGAGCAGCCGCGGCCAGAATATATCAACGATTTTCTGGGCCGGGTCACGCATATTCGCCGGCTTGATCCAGCCGATGTCGAAAGTCTCAATCTGTTCGTAAATCACGTCGATATCGTCACTGGCGCCAACCTTCTGGCGGGTGTTCGGATCGACCACATCCAGACCCAGTTCGTTCTGAATCTGCGTCATCATATCCTTGAACAGGGTGCATTCCTTGACAATCATGTCCTGTTCGTATTTCTTGATCTGATCCTTATAGGCCTTGCGCTGTTCTTCGGTGCCGGCCCCCTTCCGCATGAAGCGGCGAGTCTTGATAACCACACCTTCGTAGCCGCTGGGCACTTCCAGCGAATCATTTTTGACGTCTTCGCCGGCCCGGCCGAAGATGGCATGCAGCAGTTTTTCTTCCGGGGTCAGTTCCGTCTTGCTCTTGGGTGAGACCTTGCCGACCAGGATATCGCCCGGCGCCACGCGGGTCCCTTCCCGCACGATGCCGTTCTCATCCAGATTCCGCAGCGCCTTTTCACTGACGTTGGGAATATCCCGCGTAAATTCTTCGCGGCCCAGCTTGGTTTCACGGACTTCCACGCTGAACTCATCGATATGAATGCTGGTGAACACATCGTCCTTGACCAGCCGTTCGCTGATCAAAATGGCGTCCTCAAAGTTGTACCCGTCAAACGGCACAAACGCCACCAGCACATTGCGGCCCAGAGCAAGCACGCCATTCTGGCTGGCACCGCCGTCGGCGATAATCTGGCCTTTCTTGACCTTCTGGCCCAGCGTCACAATCGGCGTCTGGTTCAAACAGGTCCGCTCGTTGAGACCTTTGAACTTCAGCAGTTCATATTCATCCGCACCATCGATGACAATATGCGTCGCATCCACCGCCGTAATCGTACCGTCTTTGCGTGCCCGAACAACCATGCTGGAGTTGCGGGCCACCGGTTCTTCCATACCGGTTCCCACCAGCGGAATTTCCGTCTTGAGCAGCGGCACCGACTGGCGCTGCATGTTGGAACCCATCAGCGCGCGGTTGGCGTCGTCGTGTTCCAGGAACGGAATCAATGCCGCAGAAACGCCCACCATCTGCTTGGGGGACACATCCACATACTGCACTTCCATGCTGTCAACCTGGGTCAGTTCGCCGTTTTTCCGTGCCAGCACCATCCCGTCATGCAGGGTATTTTTAACCGGATCCACCATGCTTGGCGGTGCGAAAACCGCTTTCATCTCCTCGTCGGCACGCATGTAAACGATTTCTTCCAGCACTTTCTTATCTTTGACCTTCCGGTACGGCGTGACCAGAAAACCATATTCATCCACCTTGGAGAAAATTCCCAGCGACACAATCAGACCGATGTTGGTGCCTTCGGGCGTCTCAATCGGACAGACACGACCGTAATGGCTGATATGAACGTCGCGGACTTCAAAGCCGGCACGTTTTCGGTTTAACCCGCCGGGGCCCAGCGCGCTCAGACGGCGTTCATGGGTCAACTGGCTCAGCGAGTTGGTCTGGTCCACTACCTGGCTCAGTTCACCGCGGCCAAAGAAAAATTCAATGCTGGACGAGACACTCTTGCTGTTGACCAGGTCGGCAATACGGGCCACTTCTTCGGGACTCTTGGAACTCATACGCTCCTGCACCGTGCGACGCAGCTTCAGCAGACCCTTGCGGATTTCCGCGGCGGCCAGTTCATCAATCGTACGCAGGCGGCGATTGCCCAGATGATCGATATCATCCAGATCACCCTGGCTGTTGCGCAGTCCCAGGATGTATTTCATGGTATAAAGGAAGTCTTCCGGTTTCAGCGACATTTCATCTTCTTTGACGCTCAGACCGAATTTGCGATTCAAACGGAACCGCCCCACCGCTCCCAGACGATAGCGGTTCAGGTCATAAAACTTTTCGTCAAACAGCAGCTTGGCCTTTTCCAGATTGGCCGGGTTGCCGGGACGCAGCCGGGCATAAATCTTCATCAGCGCCTCTTCATGACCCTCGCAGGCGTCTTCAGAGATCGTATTCAGGATCAGACTGTCCCCGACTTCGGTAATCACTTCCACGCTGTCAAGACCGCTGGCCTGAATCTTGCCAACCGCATCGCCCAACTGGGTGCCGGCTTCTACCAGGATTTCCCCGGTTTCGGTGTCCACAATCGGGCCGACCGCCCACATAGTGGGTTCCAGCTTCTTGGTCTTGACGCTCTGGGTCGGGTAAAACAGCCGCAGCAGCACATCGGTCCGCCCATAGTCCGGACTCATGGCACGCAGAAACGTCGTCGCAGGAATCTTGCTGGACTGATCGATACGAATCACCAGCACGTCCTTGCGGGTCACCGACATTTCAATCCAGCTTCCGCGTTCGGGAATGATACGCGCCCCGTGCAGAACCCGGTCGCCGTCTTTGCTGTCAATCACAAAATCCACGCCGGGGCTGCGGTGGAGCTGATTGACAATCACACGTTCCGCCCCGTTAATTATAAATTCGCCGCCGCCGATCATCACCGGGATTTCACCCAGGTAAATGGCCTGCTCGGCGATATCTTCCATATCCTTGCGTTTCAGGCGGCAATGCACCTTCAGCGGATACCCGTAGGTCAACCGCAATTCCCGGCACTGCTCGATACTGTAACGCGGCGGCTCCAATTCATAGCCCAGATATTCCAGCTCCATCGTCTTGTCATAGCTGACAATCGGGAACACTTCACGGAATAAGGCCTCAAGGCCCTTATGAGGGCGGGTATCCCAAGCCTGATCCTGCTGAAGGAACCGCTCGTAACTGGCAAGCTGAACCTCAATCAGATTCGGGACCTCAACTGCATCGCCGATTTTGCCGAAATTACGAAAATGACGGATGTTTAATGATGTCATTCGACAACTCTCCGTTGGCTTTATTGCCTTGATTATGACTCCGCTTAAAGCTGGAGTCAACACGTCCGATATTATTGCATCTACAAACAAAATCCTTTCGGTCAGGCGAACCCTGTTTTCAAGGTTCGCCTGCCGCAGGATTAATTATATGTTCAATTTTTTTTCAACCGGTTTTGAAAACCATTTCAAGGCCAATTCCATTCGCCTCACTGCATCGTTTCAAACCGAATCAAAGCTGCTTGACTTACTGAATTTCAACCACAGCACCGGCCTCTTCCAACTGCTTCTTGGCGGCTTCGGCTTCATCCTTGCTGACATTTTCCTTGACCGGCTTCGGTGCGCCATCGACCAGGTCTTTGGCTTCCTTCAGACCCAGATTGGTCAGAGCACGGACTTCTTTGATGACCTGGATTTTCTTGTCGCCGGCCGTCTTCAGGATGACGGTAAAGCTGGTCTTTTCAACAGCCGCAGCAGCTTCACCGGCACCACCGGCGGGCGCTGCCATCATCACAGCACCACCGGCTGCCGGTTCGATGCCATGCACTTCTTTCAGATAGTCAGCCAGTTCTTTGGCCTGCATCAGGGTTAACGCAACAATCTGATCACCCAACTGCTTGATTTGATCGCTAAATTCACGAGACATTTTCACATACTCCTGTAGGATTATGGCTTCGGGGTAGTGAGGACTCCGCCGTCCCTTTTAACCCGCTGCTGCGGGACAACCACGATAACCGCATTTATTTTCTTTTTTTATGCTTCTCGAAACGGATATTATGCCGCTTCTTTTTCTTTCTTTTCGATCAGCGTCTTTACGCAGCCGGCGATAACACTGCCGGGACCCACCAGACAGCCGGCGACATTCGCACCAGGTGTCATGGCGATGCGGACAATCTGGGCCTGCAGTTCGGCCCGTGTCGGCATCTTGGAAAGTCCCTTGGCCCCGGCGGCATTCAGCACTTCGCCTTCGACATAAGCACCCTTGATTACCAGCGTTGTATTCTTTTTCTTGAGCCATGTTTCCAGGGTCTTGGCGACATCGACGATACTGTCACCGCCGAAAGCAACCGTGCACGGGCCGCTGTCGAACAACTGACCGCCCTTGGGATGTCCCAGCGATTCGAGGGCGCGACGCATCAGGCTGTTCTTGACAACCATCAATTTCACGCCTTTTTTCTTCAGTTCACCACGCATCTTGTTATTATCAACACCGCTGATGCCGATCGTTTGAAGCACGATAAACGAACTGACGCCGTCAAAGCGTTTGATATATTCGTTTTGAACTAATCCTTTTACTGCATAACTCATAGTTCACCTCTTGATTTATTGGGATAGGCTGATAGCCTGATTGCCTGGTTTATATGTTTTCCAACAGCACACCGGGACTCATCGTCGCCGAAAGGCTGATCTTCTTGATGTACACACCTTTGACCGACGAAGGCCGCAACCGCTTGATATGGTCAATAAACGCCTGGATATTCTCGGCCAGCTTGGCTTCATCAAAGCTCAGCTTGCCGACCACAGCATGCACATTACCGCCGGCATCATTGCGGAATTCGACCTTACCAGCCGTAAACTCCTTGATGGCGGTAATAACATCCGCGGTGACTGTGCCGTTTTTGGGAGAAGGCATTTTGCCCTGAGGTCCCAGCACCTTACCGAGCTTGCCGGCCTTGCCCATGATTTTCGGGGATGCAATCGCCACATCAAAGTCCGTCCAGCCATCGCTGACTTTCTTGATCAGCTCATCGGCACCGGCTTCGATTGCGCCGGCCTTTTTGGCGGCTTCACTTTCACTGTCTTCACAGAACGCAATCACCCGACGGGCCTTGCCGATGCCGTTGGGCAGGCTGATGGCTCCGCGAATCCCCTGGTCGGCCATCTTGGGATCAATGCCCAGATGCATGACAATATCCACCGACTGGTCAAACTTCGTGGATGCAAATGATTTGAGTTTCTTGACGGCCTGCGGAAGGCTCTGCGGTTCCCGCACCGCCTTCTTGGCGTCATTGTTATAGCGTTTACTTCGTTTCTGCATTGTTTTCCTCGCGAATCATTTTTAGGTCACTTCGCTTCCACTGTTTCGCCGTGGTTAGCGTATCTTTTTAAACATGAATTCACGGCCGCAATACCTCGTCCAGATGTTTTCCAGACGCAATCCGCTGACACAGAATCCGGTTTTTACAACCAGCTAATCAACTACATCAATACCCATGCTTCGGGCGGTACCCATGATGATCCGGTCCGCATGGTCCAGATCGTAGGCGTTCAGGTCCTGAATCTTGGCCTGAGCAATCTTGCGAATCTGAGCCTTGGTCACCTTGCCGACTTTTTCTTTGTTGGGAACACCGCTGCCCTGGGCAATCCCGGCTTCCATTTTCAGAAGCACTGACGCCGGCGGGCTTTTTACGATGAAATCAAAACTCCGGTCGCTGTAAACAGAAATTTCAACCGGAACCACCGTTCCGTTCATTTCACGGGTGCGCTCGTTAAACTGAGATACAAACTGACCGATATTGACACCGTGCTGACCCAGCGCGGGGCCAATCGGAGGGGCCGGCGTCGCTTTGCCGCCGGGTGCCTGCAGCTTAATTACTTTTACCAGTTCTTTGGCCATAGTTGGTCCTTACCTCTATTCTATACTGAATCGTACTTGATTTTTTCCGTTTATCGCGGCTAAGTACAGCAGCTTAAACCACATACCTCATTTTGCTCGAAGAACTATCATACCCTCGGGCATATTAGACTTTTTCAATCTGCCAGTATTCAATATCCAGCGGGGTACTGCGGCCAAAAATCGTCACAATGACACGCACCACACCACGCTCGGTATCAATCGAATCCACAACGCCCTCGAAATTCTCAAACGCCCCTTCGCGAATCTTGACCACATCCCCCTTGGCGAATTCCACTTTGATATTGGGCGTATCTTCGGGTTTTTCGGCCTCTTTGAGCATCTTGGCCACATCCGTGTCGCGCATCGGAGTCGGTACGCCTTCGGTACCGATGAAATCTCCCACGCCGCCGGTTTCCTTGATGATGAACCAGACATCATCCGGAATCTTCCCGTCGTCTTTGGGCTCCAATTCCATAAAAACATAACCCGGGTACAGCTTCCGCTTGATCACACGCTGCTTGCCGCCGCGAATGCGCTTGATCTGCTCGGTGGGCACCATAATCCGCCCGACACTCTTGACCCCGTCAACTTCCATCTTGCGGGCCAGCGTATCCCGAACCTGTTCTTCTTTATTGGATGCTACTCGTAATACGTACCAATACATAATAATCCTCGGTGTTCCTGCGGGGATTGTTTCGATTAATAAAGCCCTATCTTATCAAACGTCCAAACAAATCCCATATCCACCAGATACAGGAAAATCGATATCGTCAGCATCACGACTATCACTACCGTGGTGGAACTGACGATTTCCTTGCGGGTGGACCAGCTGACTTTCTTAATCTCCCCTTCCGAAGAAATCAGAAAATCCGCAACCGAAGGCTTATTCATCAGCCATGCGATCAGTCCCCCGAACACGGCGCAAAGTCCAAACGGCACCAGTGTCTCCACCCAGATGTTATTCATCGCCGCCAGTTTCTGATGAAGCACATAACACCCGTAAGCACAGATCACAAACGCCGATATCGCCGTCCAGAGACGAGTATTCTTCGCCTGGCCGCGTTTGTATATATTCAGATTCTTCATCGTCGTATTGTACCCTTAACCGTTTCGTACCTGTTCAATTCAGTCGGCGTGCAATCCTATGCAAACCGCTGTCGGTTGCCCTCGTCCGCCGGACAGCCGTCTCACCAGGTCAGGAGGGAGTCGAACCCCCAACCTGCGGTTTTGGAGACCGCTGCTCTGCCAATTGAGCTACTGACCTATAACCCATGACCCTTCCGATATCGGATTCGTGAGTGTATCGCGGTTACTTCCTGCGGATCTTATGAACGGTACGCTTCCGTTCGCGTTTGCAGAACTTGACCAGTTCAATTTTCGGTGTTCCGCCCTGCACATTGACCGGCGTACGATAATTACGATCGCCGCACTCTTTGCACTCAAGCCACACCCATTCTCGTTTTTGCTGCTTTGCCATTATGCTATGCCTCTCTAAAACACAATCCTTAACGGACGTGACTGCCCGGCAAGGATAAAATGGGGCGCCGAGACACTCGACGCCCCATTGATTGTGTCGTTCAATTATGCAAGAATCTTGGTTACAACACCGGCACCGACGGTTCTGCCGCCTTCGCGAATCGCGAAGCGAAGACCTTCTTCCATCGCGATCTTGGAGCCGATTTCCACTTCCATTTCGATGTTGTCGCCGGGCATACACATTTCCGCGGCCTTGCCTTCACGACTGCGGATGGCGGTAATCGAACCGGTGACGTCGGTCGTCCGGAAGAAGAACTGCGGACGATAGCCGGGGAAGAACGGGGTATGACGACCGCCTTCTTCCTTGGTCAGCACGTACACTTCGCCGATGAACTTGGTATGCGGAGTAATCGAACCGGGCTTGGCAAGAACCATGCCGCGTTCGAGGTCTTTCTTTTCAACACCACGCAGCAGCACGCCGACGTTGTCGCCGGCCTGACCTTCATTCAGCGTCTTGTTGAACATTTCAACGCCGGTTACCGTCGTCTTGCGGATGTCTTCCACCAGGCCGATGACTTCGACTTCGTCGCCGACTTTGACTATACCGCGTTCGATACGGCCGGTGCCCACGGTACCGCGGCCTTTGATGCTGAACACGTCTTCAATCGGCATCAGGAAAGGCTTGTCAACCTCACGTTCCGGAACCGGAACATAATCGTCAAGAACCTTCAGAAGCTGCTTGAGGGGCTCGCAGGCCGGGTCATCGGCGGTTTCGGCCTTCATGGCCTTCACGGCGGAACCGCGGACAATCGGGGTATCGTCGCCGGGGAAGTTGTACTTGTTCAGCAGGTCGCGAACTTCCATTTCCACCAGGTCAATCAGTTCCGGGTCATCAACCAGATCGACTTTGTTCAGGAAGACCACAATCTTGGGCACGTTAACCTGACGAGCCAGCAGGATGTGTTCGCGGGTCTGAGGCATCGGGCCGTCATAAGCACTGATCACCAGAATCGCACCGTCCATCTGGGCGGCGCCGGTAATCATGTTCTTCACATAGTCGGCGTGACCGGGGCAATCAACGTGTGCATAGTGACGCGTATCGGATTCATATTCCACGTGAGCGGTCGCAATGGTCAAAATCTTGGAATCATCGCGGCGGCCCTGTGATTCGGACGCCTTGGCGATATCATCATAAGATTTAAACTTCGACAAGCCCATCAGACTGGCCACTTTCGTGATCGCAGCAGTCAGCGTTGTTTTGCCATGGTCCACGTGACCAATCGTTCCGACGTTTACGTGAGGTTTCTTTCTTACAAATACGTCTTTAGCCATCTGTTAATAACCTCCTGATATTCCTGGTTCTGGTTACAATGTTCTAATATTCGTTTTTTTTACTTTTTCGTTATTCCGAGCGATATCTTCATGGCCTCACAGACCCGCTCGGACACGCCAATTTACTTTAGCTGCTGATGGGATTTGAACCCATGACCTCGTCCTTACCAAGGACGCGCTCTACCGGCTGAGCTACAGCAGCAACTCACATCAAGATCATACGAGCAGGCCGGCCACAGACCATGCTGACCTGGTCCCGCTTCAGAAAACGACACAATCCATCCTGCCGCCTCGCTGGGCCGCAATGGAAACAGGGACTCCCTGCGCCGCCTCTATGGTAAAGGAAAGAGTATATAAACCTGATCGCAGAACTGCAATCAGAAAAATCGTAAAAACATCAAAAATTATTATTTTTTATTGTCAATATACACCTGATAGAAGCTCAGATACCTCTTATATTGAATATATAAACTTCACCTGCAAAGATAGTGACACGCTAAGCGAAGGATTTTGACTATGACTTTGTACGTAAATCAAATATTGCCATAAAAAAATTAAGCCGCCTTTAAAGCTATCATCCCTCTCCATTGCTCTATTTTATCTTGCCACCAGCGTTGCTGAGCAGTAATGGATATTTCAAATAGGGAATTAAGAAGACTTGATTTGTCTTCTGCAGCAATCTTTTCAGAAAGAAAATATGCATTGATCATATCTAATATTTCAGATTTATCGTTCAACGTATTCTCACGCAGCATCCCGCTGATAACGTCGGCAGTTTTTGTATATTGCCGCAATTGCAGATAAGCTTCCACTGCATAAGCATTCGTTTGAAAGATGGCACTCTTCTTAACCTCAATACTCGCGGTATTATTAAGCACAAGCTTTTCGCGATATGCGGCAACATGTTCATAAGACCCCTTCCCAAGATGCCATTTCAGCAGCCGAACCTGCAAATCGCACAACAAAGCCCCTTCTTTCTGGGCCTCTGCTTTCTGCTCAGCCAATTCCAAAACTTCACGTATCTGGTCCCCCACGGACGGATTCTGCTCAAGACGAACCGACCAGTCAGCTACCACCTTTGCATCCTGCCGCTTCAATACATCAATGATGGCCGTCCAAGCCAGCTCTCCCTCACCATTCGAACCCAATTGGCCTGTCAACCAGGTCAAATCTTCAACCGTACCGCTTTGTCCGGCCAGATAAATCATAATCAATCGAACCGTGGGACTGCTGTCCATATTGATGTTCAATTCACGGAATAATTTCATCGCAGCCGTTGGATCAACATTGACCATCCCTGATGCTGCGGCCTGTCGAACAAGACTGTTTTCATCGCGATTACGCAAAACATCTTCAAATATTTGTCGATACAGTTTTACTGCTATTGTATTTTGACTACCCTGTTTGCACAAACGGGCCATGATGGCCAGCAAATCCCCACGAACCGGACCTTTTTTATCCGTCTCCAGCAGGTACCGAGTTCGGATAGTCTCAAGGTATTTAGTTGCCTCTTTTGGAGTCAGCCCATCAAGTTCCAGCAGCTTACGCAAGACCTCGGCACCCTTTTTAGCCATTTCGGGGTCATCTTTCGAGGCATAGCTGTCGGCAATCAGCATCGTCTGAGTCTTGAATTCAGGTGATAAAATCACCCTCGAACCCGGCGAAAAGGCAAAAAAACAGGCCTCACCAAGGGCTTCAAAAAGCGCCACGGCCACCTGCGGATCTGTTTCCTCTTTATAACGTTCCATCAGCCTTTCAGCGGGATTCAGCGCACTCATCGTACTCCAGACTTTCGCAGTGGCAAGCCTGACCTGACGGTTTTCATCGGCCAACATCTGCAAAAGTCTGTCACGCAATCCAGCCGCAGCTTCTGTTTGAAATCGCTGGACTTTATCCAAAGCCCACAGGCGAATGGCAGGCAAATCCGAACTCAGCTTATCCAGTAAATACGTGGTCTTGGTCGCAACTTCAACCAGCTCAAATTCCTTATCGAGAGCAGTCAGGTACAATTTCTGCCAGCGGTCACGTTCCGCCTGAACCTCACGAAGACGGGTCTCCTGACGCAGCAGACGTTCCCGACGAATATCCGCTGGATCTTTCTGATTGATTTCCTGGAGGATTTTTTCCCAGACTTGTTTACCCGTCCCAACCGGTACGCCAAACACTTCCTGCAGCGCCAGTTCCGCCCCTCGAACAATTTCAGGGTCGCTATCGTTGAGCAATTGAATCAAATACCGAAGGGCTTCAGGCTCCGTACGAAGCTGGAGGGCATAAATTCCGCTTAAACGGGCCTGTTTATCGGCAGTCGTCGAACTGACCAGGTCAAACAGCGGAGTACCAACCTGATCAAACCGATACACCAGAAGTGCTTCAGCACCAAGGCGGGCCAGTGCAACATCGGTACTTTTCAACGTATCGATTAAGAGCGGCAGAAACATATCCAGCGAGCCGGCAGCCGCCCCAAGACTACGCCCCTTAATCAGGGCCCGACAAACCGCCATCCGAGCCGGAATATTCTCCCTGGCCCCAAGAGCCTCAATAAGCACATCACGAGACTCCTTGTCTTTGCGGATCAGAAGCCCCATCGCCGCATCCAGGCGGATGGTATCGCTGACCCCCTGCATCAGGGCATCGCTGTATATCCGTAATTGCCGGGCATTTTCGTTTTCGATAATCACTTCATTGAGATTATCAATAAACAGATCCTCCTCGGCACTCTGCGCAAAACAAGCTGAGCAGGCCAAACCTGTCAGCAAACACATCCTGATTATGAGACCTTTACAGCCCTGCAAAGGATTCTCCTGCATTACAAATATATTAACTTATTGTTGCAAAACAACTTCCATCAATCCAACAGGCTCCGGCGTCAGCCGCTTTATTGGGTATTACAAGCTGGAGCTGTAAATGATACATATTATGTTATGGGTTTAAACCCGTCAAACAATTCCTGTCTGAAATTGCACTTTCAATAGATTTGGGGCAAAAAATCTTTACTGATAACTCACAAACAGATTATCCCTGTGTAGTTCTACAGTTTTAAATTTAGTTTGTTCTTATCCAAACAGCACGGCTGCCGCATTTTTATATAAATAGACTATCCCTGGTTGACTTTTGTTGCTGGAAAACAGCCCCAACACAGTTTTATTTTTCAGGACCGCTCTGTTTTCAGGAACGCTTTGGGCAATCCCTCAATTATATCGGCTGCCATCAGGCTGATTTGACCTGTATCCTGTGCTGCGATGTCCCCCGCCAGGCCATGTAGATACACCCCCAGAACTGCTGCATCAAAATCACTTAAGTGCTGGCCGGCCAAAGCCGCAATGACCCCGGTCAGCACATCCCCCGCCCCCGCCGTCGCCATGCCGGGATTGCCGGTGGTATTGACATAGACCCGCTTGCCATCGGTTACGACGGTTCCGGCTCCTTTTAAAACAAGGATACTCTCGACTGCATTGGCAACTGCTATAGCCTGTTCGGTCCGACTCTCCGGCATTGCCTCGCGGAACAGGGACTTCCACAGCCTGGCCATCTCGCCGGGGTGCGGGGTCAATATCATCGATGCCTTTTTCTTCTGCATCCAGCCTTTGCCCAGTCCGGCCAGAGTATTCAGACCATCTGCATCCACAACAAGACGTAACTCATCCATTTGAATAAGTTCCATCAGGACCTCCGACACCCCCGGCCCAAGCCCTGCCCCCGGACCAAAGGCCGTCACATCATTCTGCCCGGCCTGTCGAAGAACCACTCCCGCTGCCTCCGAGGCTATTCGCCCATCCACATCCGCAGCCAGCGGAATCGTAGTATAGCAGGGTTCCAGCGAAGCCACCACCGGCAGAATCGGCTCCGGCACGGCCACACGCACCAGACCCGCCCCGCTGCGCAGGGCTGCCCTGCCCGCCAGGGCCGGCGCCCCCGAAAATCCCACCGACCCGCCGACAATCAGAATCTTGCCAAACAACCCCTTATGCCCATCCGCAGGTCGGGGGTTCAACTTCGGAATTTCGGTTATGTGCTGCATAATAATGTCTTCCTTGGCCATGACTCTTGCAGTTTTTTTTCATTCACAAAGTCGGACTATAATCACGGAAACGATAATAGTACAAGCCAGCAATATCATCCCACCGACGGGCAGTAAACATACTGGTTCATCGAATTTTTACCATACATAACACTTATATTCCCCTGCGTGTCATACCATGAGGTACGATTGTACACGCTGTCATAACTGAAGTCAACCGCACGATTTGCGGCACTTCCCTGATCAGCCGAGGTCACCTGGTAAATATTGTCATAACCATAGGTCCAGTTGTATCCACCCCCTGGATTGAGTGTTATCACATTGCCAATAAGATCATAGTCTTACCGATAGAAACATTTTATGTCCATAAATCCTCCAAGTGTCATAAAACGGATTTAAGGCGTTCAAGGCATATATTGGCTTGTTTTCGTAATTCCTTCTTTTTCAAGTGGTTACATTAATGGAGCCAATGAGATTCGAACTCACGACCTCTTGCATGCCATGCAAGCGCTCTCCCAACTGAGCTATGGCCCCGACAGATTTTGGTTTGTACCATATTTTTTCGGCAATAACAAGCCCCTGCCGACGAAAATTTACAAAATTTTCACACGATCAGCAAAGCGACCGAATTTTTCTTATGGTTATTATTTATAAGTACTTAAGTTCTTATCAAGCCATTTTTGCACCCATTTCCGGGCCTGTTCTTCGGTCGATATCTGCTCGGAAAGCTGGGCAATATACATCTCACGACTGAGCCGACCGACCATCGGGCCGGGCAAAGCGCCGAGGGCCATCAGGGCATGCCCATCCAGCAGCGGCCTGGGAGTGATGTCCTTGCCTTTGAGGTCCTTGAGCCGCCGTTTGATTCGGGTCAGGCCGGCAAGTGGGCCTTTTTGAGCCTTTTGAATGGCCTTTTCCAGGTCGAATAAGTCCCAAAAATACGGCTCCGCGGCCAGCATTTTCAATTGAGCCAGTGGGATATTGCCATCGGCCAGTTGCCCCCGGTGTTTCAACAGGAAAGCAACCTGTTTGACCAATGACCGGCTGGGTTTTAATCGTTCCACCCTATCCAGCACCTGCTGCACATCAAGCCCGGCGAACAAAGCAGCCAGTGCCAGGGACCAGTCCGCATTTTTGGGCAGAAAGCCCATCACCGACAATCCATAACTGACCTGTTGAGAATCCAGACCTGGGAAAATAGAGTCCAGCAGGCCGCTGCTGTGCAGGTACTGCCCCCCCTGCTTTCGGTTGGGATGGGTCAGGATGCCTTCCAGTTCATTAGCAACGCGCTCGGCACTGATGCGGGTAATTCGACCGGACAGTTCACATATCGCTTCCCAGGTGGTTGGTTCAATCGTAAAATTGAAACGGACTGCAAAGCGAATCGCCCGCAGCATCCGCAGATAATCCTCGCCGAACCGCTCGCGGGCCGGACCGATAGTCCGCAGGATTCGCCGCTGGATGTCTTGCTGGCCGCCGACAAAATCATGTATCTGCCGGCTGACAGGGTCAAAAAACATCCCGTTGATGGTAAAGTCCCGGCGACAGGCATCTTCTTTGGCCGTGGCAAATTCGACCTGGTCGGGATGGCGGCCGTCGGCATAGCCGTATTCTGTGCGAAACGTAGCCACCTCGACCTGCTTGCCGTCCATGAGAACCATAATGACGCCGAACTGGGCGCCGATTTCGAGGGTTCGCCGAAACAGTTTAGTAATCTGGTCCGGCATCGCATCGGTAACGACGTCATAATCCTTCGGGCGTCGGCCCAGAAGCATATCGCGCACACAGCCTCCGGCGTAAAAGGCCTGATAGCCCTTTTCCCTCAGCCGCCTGACGATTTCTAATGCAGCAAGACGATTGGACACCTTGACCATCCCATGATCACGCCATCACGTTAAATTGAGTCCAGCCCCGAAATGCCCCATTGCATGTTGGGCTGCGGCCCCATGACAAAATGCAGAGTGCCGCCGTTTTTAAGCTCACTGTAAGGCAGGAACGGACTGTTCCAGTCCTTGCCGTTGAGGCGAACCGACTGGATATAGATATTCTGGTCGGACAGATTTTCGGCGGTCATGGTAAAGGTTTTCCCGTTGGAAAGACACAGGGTAATGTGCTTCATCTGCGGGGCACCGATGACATAGTAGTCACTGGCCGGGGCGACCGGATAGAATCCCATACAGGTGAACATATACCACGCCGACATCTGGCCGCAGTCATCGTTGCCGGTCAGCGAATGAGGTTTGTTGCCGTACTGGGTTTTAACGACCGTGTTCAGCAGCTTCTGAGCCTTCCAGGGCTGTCCTGCATAACAATAAAGATAGATAATATGATGGCTCGGTTCATTTCCATGCCAGTATTCCCCAATGCGGCCAAAGATATCATCGACTTCCTTATCGCCGTTTTCAGGCGATTTCAGTACGAAAAGCTGGTCCAGCCGGTTAAGGAAGGCTTCTTTTCCGCCCATCAACTGAATCAGACCCGGCACATCGTGCGGCACATACCAGCTATACTGCCAGCTTGTTCCTTCGGTGAAGTCGCCGCCCTGAACAAAGCCCTGCGGATCAAACGGCGTCCGCCAGTTGCCCTGTGAATCACGGCCTCGCATAAAGCCGGTTTCGCGGTCATAAATATTCTTATAGAAGCCGGCCCGCTTCATAAAATAATTGTAATCGTCCGTCTTGCCGAGGGCTTTGGCCATCTGGGCGATGGTATAGTCATCATAAGCATATTCGAGCGTTTTGGAGACAGCCTCGTTTTCCTTGTCAAACGGCACCCAGCCCAGCCGGGCGAAATCGGCCACCGCATCATAATCCGGATTCATGGCCGTCGTCTTGATGGCATTGTAGGCACGCTCGGGATCAAAGCCCTTGTTACCCTTCAGATACGCATCGGCAATGACGGGGACGGCATGATAACCGATCATACACCATGTCTCATTACTCTGCAATTCCCACACCGGCAGCAGATGATCGACACTCTGGTCATAGTGGGCCAGCATGGAGTTGATCATATCCGAATTCCGCTGGGCCTGAATCAGAGCAAACAGCGGATGCGTGGCGCGATAGGTATCCCACAGAGAGAATACGGTATATTTGTCAAAGCCATCGGTTGTATGGATATTGTGGTCAAAACCGCGGTATTGGCCGTTGACATCCTGCTGTATATTGGGGGTCAGGAAGGCATGGTACAGAGCCGTGTAGAAGGTCTCTTTTTCCTGCTGGGTGCCTTCCATACGAATCCGGGCCAGTTCCTTATCCCATTTTTTGCACGTATCACTGACGACCTTTTCAAAATCCCAGCCGGGGATTTCCGTATCGAGATTCTGCAGGGCATTGGCGGCACTGACATTGGAAACCGCAACCTTGACCTGAATGACTTCACTGGCTTTGGTTTTGTATTTGGCCAGGAAACGCAGGTCTGTTCCGGCTGCTTCCCGGCGGCTGCGGAACCGGTAATTGGCATGGCTGTCATAAATGACCGGCTTGCCGTTGCTATAAATCAGGGCTTCATCGAAAGGCCGAGAATACCGTGCGGCATAGTACAAGTGCCGTTCCTTGGCCCAGCCATTGACAATATGAAAACCGGTGACCGTGGCATTATCTTCAATACGCACGTGCGACTGGGCTATCTTCCAGCGTCCGCCGCTGAGCACATGAGCCAGGTCTGTCATAATCGAGGCTTCGTCGCTGGCCGGGAAGGTAAAGCGAAGGATGCCCGCTCGCACACCTGCCGTCAGTTCCGTAGTCACGCCGGATTTCTGGAGCTTGACTCGATAGTATCCGGCCGAGGCATACTCATCCTCGTGAGAAAACGGAGATTGATAGCCCTGTTCCGGGTGTTCTTTGTCGCCACAGACCAGTTCAGGCTTGCCCACCTGCGGGATAAACAGAAAATCACCCAAATCAGGGATGCCCGTGCCCGACAGATGCGTCAGGCTGAAACCCAGAATCGTCGGGTCGGAATATTCATAGCCCGATGCCGTCGCCCACAGAACCTTGTCGGTGTCCGGACTGAGCTGAACCATACCAAACGGAGCCGACGGCCCAGGGTACACATTCCCCTCGCCATGGGTTCCAATCAACGGACGGATATAGCTGGACAAGGGAGCGCCGTCGCCTTCGCCTGTCAATGCATCACGATAGCAGGAAACGGCCAGTGTAACGAGTATTAATAATGAAGATTGCAATACCATTCGTAACAATACATCAGTTCTTACCATCATAGGCGTACACTTTCTCTTTAAATAGGATTCATTGGGTAACCCAGCAGGTAAACACACACATTTACTGCTGTGATACAGGGTCTGTTGATATGTCTATTAGTATAATCCGCTTCACCATAAATGAAAGCATAATTTGACAGCAGGAATTGCCCATAGATTTTGATACAACCGTGTCAGACACATAGGAAGCATCCATCAATTCCCTTGATATGTCTGCCTCGATGAAAGCTGCTGAATGACCGATACCCAAATTGTTTACAGTTTTTATCTGTCTTTTAATATGTATATATTTGCTTACATACTCATGGCAACTTTTTATTTGCTTTTTCAAAAAATAGGGTTGTCAAATTGGAGAAGAAGTGAATTATATAGAAAGGAATCAAAAATACGGCAGATTGATATATGGATAATAAAGATAAACTTATATCTGTTTCTGACTCAAAGAGTTTTCTCAGCCTTCTGAGACGATGCCAGACGCAGATTCATACCTATATTCTCTGCCAGGTTCCCAATCGCAATGACGCAGAAGATATTTTACAGGATACGATTGTCGTGATGCTGGACAAGTTTTCCGAATATCGGGAAGGTACCAGTTTTCTGGCCTGGGGCATTGCGATTGCACGCAATAAAATCAAGTCGTTTAAATATAAGAACAGAAATTCCAAGATGATTTTTGATGATTCCATTGGCCAACTGCTGGAACAGGAAACCGCCCAAAATCCTGAATTTTTCCAGGATGAAAGCCGGGTCTTGAAGGGATGTGTTGAGAAGCTGGATCCCAAGCACAAGCGGTACCTGTTGTTAAGGTATGAACAGGATATGACATATCGAGAGATTGGCCGGCAATTCAACGTGTCGATGCAGGCGGTTTATAAAATGATGACACGGATTCAACTGTCTTTGCTCCATTGTGTACGCCTCAACCTGCAAAAGGACTCCGCCCTATGAATCCCAGCCAGAATAAATTACTGAATGAGGTTGCGACGCTGCTGGCCCTTTGCATGGAGGGAGACATCCAGCCGGACCAGTTTGACCATTTACAGCATTTACTCCAGAATGACCCGCTGGCTCGGGAACACTATTATCGCCTGCTGGCAATGCACGCCACGCTGCAGGAAACTGAAAGCATCCTGGCGCTCCAGAGTGATTTGTCCAAAACACCCTATACTCAGGAATTGTGGGATGCCCTGTCCGCTGAAGAACAAACGGCAACCGCCATTGAAATTCCAGCGGCAAAGCAGCCCGAGGAAATCATCCAGCATGTTGAGCGGACAAGAATTCCGCTTTCTTTCAGCAAATCCTCCCTGCTCACCTTTGCCGCTTCCATTGCCGCCAGCCTTTTGATTATTCTGCTGCTGCGATTCGCACCGCAGCCCACCGTGGAAGTGGCAACGATCACCAACAGCATCAACAGCGTCTTCTCGGATAATAAGTCCTATCTGCCCGGAACCCGACTGGCACGTCACAAAGCCCCTCTGTGGCTTCAGAAAGGAGTCATTGAGATTGAATTTGATTATGGCGCCAGTGTTGTCATCGAGGCGCCGGCGGAATTCCAACTGAATTCCGAAGAAAATATCTCTCTGTTTTCCGGGCGTCTGTACGCCCATGTACCCGACCGTTCCAAGGGATTCATGGTCGAAACGCCGAATTCCCGAGTCATTGACCTGGGAACGGAATTTGGAATCAAGGTGGATTTTGACGGCACCAGCGACCTGCACATGATGAAAGGCAAGGCATCGCTGTTTTCGGGCAGCAGGGGCCAGACCGGCCAGGGGCAGATTCTGACCGCCGGACAGGCCCGCCACGTGGACTCCAAAGGCGACATTCAAACCATCCAATTACAGGAAAATGATTTCGCCCGACGACTGCTGCCGGACAAAGGCATCGTCTGGCGAGGCCAGGACTTCGATCTGGCCGAGATTGTCGGCGGCGGCAGCGGACTGGGCACAGGCAAAAGGGGCGTTGGCATTGATCCGACAACCGGACATTTAATTAACCGGATTCATCCTCAGGATCTAAACGGTCAAGGAGACTATACCCCTGTTGCTTTCAGCCCGTTCATCGATGGTGTATTTATTCCAGACGGAGGTCAAGGCCCAATAACCGTTTCCTCAGCGGGACATCAATGTTTCGATTGCCCGGATACACAGGCATTTTTCCGCTATGAAATCATCAGTTGTCCCCTGACAGTTGTAGATCCGAATGTGACCAGAGCAGACGACCCGCGGCCCCGCGAAGAGCAGATGATGCTGATGGCCATGCAGGAAGGATATCCATCCCGCCTCATGGGGCTATATGCAGCCAGACAGAAACCCGGCCCCGCGGATACCTCTTTGCTGATGCATGCCAACATGGGATTGACGTTCGACCTGCAGCCGCTGCGAGCCATGCTGCCCGTCGGAAAGATTGTGCGGTTTTCCGCTGTATTTGGCATCGCGGAGGTCTGTCCGCAGCCTTCCGATGTCGATCTGATGGTCGTGGTGGATGGTCATACCCGACTCAAAAAGCTGGATATTTCTCACCCCGATCTGGTGAACATTGAAATGGATCTGTCTGAGGCTGATCGTTTTCTGACCCTGATGGTAACCGAAAGCGGCAGCAATGCTACAGGCGGCCTGAACGCCGCCCTGGACTGGGGATTGTTCCTGAATCCAAGACTGCATATCGAATAAGCGTAAAAACAGACAGTGCGTCTGTGCGACTTATAAAAACGGTATTGAGGAGGTTTATGGCGATGAGAAGCAATCGGCTCATGCACGAGGAGCAGATGTCCGTATTGGCGAGAATCTGCATCCGGCAAACCTGCATACATCACTGCCCTGATCTGCACGCCGGATGAGGGCCAAAAGAGGATGGTCAGTCATACGTTAAACGGAATTGAGGGTTTTATTAAATTTCATTACAAAGGAGAATCACAATGACAAAAGCAAAGAGGTATGTTTGGGTAATGTTAATGCTGATGGGATGCCAGTGCATGGTGTCTGCGGCGGTCTGGACTGTGTCCCCCTGGACCGATGACGCCTCGACGGGGATCAATGCGTCTTACACCTATACGCATGCAGTGAATATTTCAAGCAGTCTGGCACCCGTTATCAACGGGGTTCAGTTTGCTGCACAAACAGGCAGCGGTGCGAACTGGTCCTATAGCGGAAACAATCCGCTGTACTGGAGCAATAATGATGATTTCAATGTCACAGGCGCCGGGGCTGATTTGGCCAAGCACTTCCATTATAATGGCACACAACTGCAGTTGACCGGCCTGACACCCAATGCCATGTATGAAATAACCATTTTCAGCACAGGCTGGGAAAGCGATCCGACGGTCACCCGCAACGCCATTTTCACCCATGGAGCCAGCACATTCATCTTCCGGCAGAATCTCTACGGCTGGAACAATGGCATCAAGGGTGTGGGGATTTATCGCGCCGATGCAGAAGGCAAATTTACCCTCAAACTGGGCGGCGATGACGGCTTGCTGAAGCTGCATTTATATGCCTTTGCCAATCGCGAATATACCGGCGATCTGCCGATTATGATTTATCCAGCCGGCCCGGCTAATTTTGACGGCATCACCATGGTCGGGTTGGATACGGTTCTGACCTGGGAAGAAGGCATTCCGGGAAGCCTGGCCGTGCCGATGTTTGATGTGTATCTGGATCCCAATGAAACCAAAGTGAAAAATCTGGACCCGTCAACCCGTGTCAGCACTCAGCAGACCGCATACAGTTTTGATCCGACGCTGAACTGGGAAACGATATATTACTGGAAAGTGGTGACCTATATCAATGGTGAACCCAATCTGGTCACCGATATACGCCGCTTCAAAACCATCTGGGAGGTGGAACACTGGTCGGATTCAGCCTGGACCAGTGATGCCGATTCCGGAATCAGTGTGGGCAAAGTCTATACCCACAAAGTCAATTTCAATGCCAGTGAAGGCGTTTCAACAACCGTCAATGGCGTTGCGTTTGAAAATGACAACAACCGTCAGGGCACCAACTGGAATCTGACTGCCGCTGCGGGAGGAACGGGCAATGGCAATTATACTGTCACCGGTGATGGCGGTGAATTGATTAGGAATTTCTTCTATGGCGCTGATCCGAACCCGACATTAACGCTGACGGGGCTGACCGCCGGCCAGAACTACGTCCTGACGCTGTACACGCGTGCATGGGGTACTCCAGGCACACGTAAGGTCAATATCACCACCAGTGCCGATGGCCGTACCGTCGCCCTGGATGAGAATATTGACGGCGAGACTGGCGGCAGAGGCAACGGTCATTTGTTCAAGTATGCTTACACTGCGCCGGCCTCCGGTACTCTGACAGTGACGTTTGATGCCCAAACCGCCGATAGCTGGCATCACTATGCATTCAGTAATGAAATTGCCACGCCGGTTTATGTGGATCCAACCCCCATGCCCGGCAGCAATGTCGATGCCGACGTGATTTTGAGCTGGGTTCTTAACGGACAGGCTGCAAATCTGACCTATAATCTGAAAGTGGCCGCCAATCCGGCCTTAAACAATCCGGTCGTCAACGCCGCCGGCTTGACCGTAACCAGCTATGACCCGCCGCTGGATTCGGACATGACCTATTACTGGCAGGTCCAGGTCGTCAAAGCAGGCAACGTGATTTACACCAGTCCGGTCTGGCATTTCCAGACAACTCCCCCACCGGATGCCGTGAAGGTGATTGAGTGGAAACTGGATGAGACTACCGGATATATCGCCAATCAGACGGGGTCCTCCGAAGACGCCGACGGCATCCTCAGGAACTTTGATGATCCGAACACACCCGGTGTGTCGCATGTTGCCGGTCTGGTCAACAAGGGCCTGCTGCTCAACGGTACCGATGAATACGTGGATGTCAGCAATGCAAGTGTTTATATGCCCACGTCGCTGAACCAGGATTTCTCAGTATCCTGCTATTTCCGTACCTACGGCTCCTATGGACCGCTGTTTTCCATGCGGCATTCCAGCCTGGACAATCCGCTGGTTGATTTTACGATTGGCGCCGACGGCGTGGTTGATCTGCCGGGACGCGTGTGTATGATCGTTCGTGATGACCCCGGTTCCATCGGCTACACCAACTCCGGCATCACGGTCAACGACGGGCGGTGGCATAACCTGATCATCACCCGTGCCGGCGGAAACTGGACGATGTATATCGATGGCATCAAGCGGGCCAAGCTCAATGGCGTTGCAGCCGGAGAGGTCACACTGGACTGGCTGGCCCTGGGAACCTCGCTTCGCTGGCTGAACACCAACTGGAATCCTTCGTATCCCCATTACCGTTATTTCAAAGGCATCCTCGATGAATACACCATCTGGGAGGGAGAACTTTCACCCAAACAGATCAAGCAACTGGCCGCGATCGTGCCGCCGCAGGGCGACATCGACGCCGACCTCGACACCGACATGGATGACCTGAATGCCCTGACCGATGCATGGCTGGAGGATTACTATGTTGCGGTACAGCCGTCGCCGGTCGTGCTGGAAAACATGGACGCTTATACCAATGATCCGAACACCTATCAGGATTATCTGGCCTACACCGACGAAAAAGGGGTTTTCGGCTTATTGACCCTGTCAATCGAAACCGACAGCAAGTACGGCCAGGTACTGCGTGTGGATTATAATTTCGATGGCCATCTCCACGCCCATATCCCCGTGCGTCTGATCGAAAAACGGATTAACTCCAGTCTGTATGACACCTTCATCACCCGCATCAAGAAACCGGCTGGCTGCGATGTCAGCAAGCTGATTATCGATTTCTATGATGGACGCGGTTATGCCGACCCCATTACCAACAACCTGCTGCACACCAAGGGCCGCATCACCATTGACATCACCGGCGTGGCCATGGATGAATGGGTAGCCGTGGAAGCCCCGATTCCCGCGGGCGTAACCTTCGATACCTGTACCGATCTGTATCAGATTATGTACTCCATCGAAGATGGCGGTGCCGATACCGGAACCCTCTACATTGACAGCATTGAACTGGCCGACAGCACGACCGATTGTGTGCCTTCATTCGGGACACTGGAGCAGGATCTGACCGGAGACTGCTTCGTCAATCTGCTGGACTTTGAGAAACTGGCCCAAAACTGGATGACCGGCCTGTAATGTAAGTTTTGTATCGCAGCTTCATCGGGCAGGGACGCTGTTGGTCCCTGCCCGTTATTTTGATTGTAGAGTGCATCACAGCCTGATGGGGGCAAAGAATTTCACTAAAGTCAACATTATGCATGGATTTGCAGGGGTGCTTATGAAGTTCAATCGGCATTTTGCATCATGGTTTGGAGGTCTTATCCTTGGTATTTGCGGCCTGAATACATCGCTGCGGGCCGACAGTGTCGTTGTTTTCAACGAAATCATGTATCATCCCGGACAAACTCAAACTTTGGGAGAATGGATTGAACTGCACAACCAGATGGCCGTGGATGTGGATATCTCCGGCTGGTCCATCAAAGACGGCGTCACATACACCTTCCCCGAAGGCACAATTCTGCCCGGCGGCGGGTATCTTCTTATCGCCCAATCCCCTGCCGCTCTGGAGACAGAAACCGGCATAACCGGTATTGGGGGGCCGTTTAATGGAAGTTTATCCAATGCGGGCGAAAAACTAAGACTGGAAAACAACAGCGGCCGGTTAATGGACGCTATGGAATATAACGACAAAGGCGACTGGCCTGTGGCACCGGATGGTGCCGGCGTAACGCTGGCCAAAAAACATAAAAACAAGGCCAGTGCCGCAGCCGAAAACTGGACCTGGAGCAGTCAGATTGGCGGCACTCCGGGTACAGAAAATTTCCCTGGGCTGGATATGCGTCCGGTACAACACGAATTAGTCAGCAAAAATGATACCTGGCGTTTTAACAGTCAGGGCAGTAATCTGGGCCAAACCTGGCGGCAGGCCGGGTATTCCGACAGCACATGGTCGGTTGGTCAGGCGGGGTTTTATTATGGCTCTGCAGGCGGCAGCGGCGAGCCGGAGAAAATCACGACACTGTTCAGCAGCGGGCTGGATAACGAAGGCAACCCCCTGTCGCCGGGCCAGTATGATCCACATTATCGCTTTGTCGCCACCGGCCAGCAGGTCATTGCCATGCAGAATCACCCCGCATGGCTGGCCAATGACGCCGCATCACAATGGATCGGCTTCAGCGGCCGGGGGACGGATAATCAGGCGCCGGGGCAGTTTTATATCGCAACGACTTTTGACCTGACCGGCTGGAATCCGAAAACCGCTTCAATCACATTGTACCTGTCAGCAGACAATCGCGTGGATAATGTCCTGATTAATGGTGTCGGTACGGCAATCACATGCCCCAGTTATAACCAGTGGTATGGCCCCTTTGTCATCAACTCCGGATTTATCGATGGACTCAACACGCTCCAATTCGTGTTCACCAATGAAGGCTCCGATGTCAATCCCGCCGGGCTGCGCGTCAGGGTGGAAGGCACTGCCGTTGCTGATTACGGCAGAACTCAACTGCCGGCCTGTCCGACGACAACCTATTTTCGCAAAACATTTTCCTATAATAAACCCGACTCCGCGACGCTGGGGCTGCAACTGGAAGGACTGATCGATGACGGCGCGGTATTGTATCTGAACAATGTTGAGATTTACCGCTCGAATATGCCGTCCGGCTCAATCGCTTATACGGATGCCGCCATCAGCAACCTGGCATCCCCTGCATGGATCGGGCCTCTTACCCTGCCGGCGGATGCGCTTCAGAATGGATTGAATACCCTGGCTGTTGAGGTCCATCAGGCCGTCGGCGGACTGAATGATTTATTCTTCCTGGCGGAACTGAATGTCACCGAAACCCCCATCCCGCCGGGAGAAGGCTTGTCGCTGATCTTCACGGAGATCCCTGCATTCACCAGCCAGCCTTTCTGGGTTGAGATCGCCAACGCCGGCTCCCGGCAGGTCAATCTGGCCGGCGCGGTCCTGTCGCTCAACGGCAGCAGTTCCGCCCGGTATATCTTTCCTTCACAGACACTTGCACCCACACAGGTTCTGTCGCTGGATGAAAGCGTCCTTGGATTTCGCCCGGCAGAGGATGACAGGCTGTTTCTTTATACGCCCCAGCAGGCCGGCGTTATGGATGCGGCGGTCATTAAAGACACCGCTCAGGCACGTCTGACAACCACCAGGGGACCTTGGTATGTGCCTCAGGAGACAACGCCGGGGCAGGCCAACGACATCCGGCTTCATACCGATATCGTCATCAACGAAATCATGTATCACAAGGGCGACACCCCTGCCCGGCCCGGGGAATACAGAACCACGGTTCTGGTGCCTGCCGGAGCCAGGGCATTTGTCATCATCCCCTCGGATAACTCCTTCGGAACAACATGGACCGGCGCAAATGAACCTTTCAATGATTCCGCATGGACAGCCGGAACCGGAAATACCACCGGCATCGGCTACGATCGGGACCCGGACTATCTGACCGATATCGGAACCGATATCTATGATGAAATCTACAACGTGCGCCAGTCGTTCTATGCACGAATCCCTTTCGACTGGACAAGTACCACCGTTGAATCGATGACGCTGAATATCAAATACGATGACGGATTCATCGCCTACCTGAACGGCCAGAAGATTGCCGAACGCAATGCCCCTGCTTCCCCGACCTATACCAGCGGTGCGACCGCATCCCATGAATCCTACGGATACGAAACCATCGACGTATCAGCCTATATCGGCAGCCTCAAATCCGGACAAAACATACTGGCCATTCATGGTTTAAATTATGGGACAAAAAGTTCTGACCTGTTGATTCTGCCTGAACTGATTATCCGTGAACAGGTTACCGCACCGGTCGAAGCGGACGAATCCATCGAAGAATGGATCGAACTGTTCAATAAAGGCTCACTGCCTGTCGATCTGTCAGGCTGGCAGATGAAAGGCGATATGGATTTCAGCTTTGCCCCGAATACCATCCTTGCCGCAGGAGACTACCTGGTTGTAGCACGGGATCATCTTTCGCTGTTGTCGCAATATCCATCCATTGCGGTGGTCGGCGATTTTAAAGGCCGCCTGCCCAACAGCGGCGGGAAAGTTCAACTGACGGACGCCAATGGAAATGTTGCGGATGAGGTTGTGTATTTTGATGATCGCCCCTGGCCGGCTATGGCGGATGGCTATAACGCCAGCCTGGAACTGCGAAATCCCAATGCCGACAACAGCAATCCTCAATCCTGGTATGCCAGCGATGAGAGTGGCAAAAGCCAGTGGAAAACCTACACCTATCGCGGGGTTGCCCAGCCCAGTTCGGTGTCGGAGCCGGATTCGCAATGGCGAGAGTTCGTCATCGGCATGCTCGATGCCGGACAAATCCTGCTGGATAATATCAGCGTCATTGAGGACCCCGACGGCACAAAAATCCAGTTGATTCAAAACGGAACCTTTGAGACAAGTCCCGCCGACAGCAAATGGCGGCTTCTGGGTTCGCACCGGCACGGCACGGTCATACCAGACCCGGATAATCCGCAAAACCACGTCCTGAACCTGATCTCCACCGGCCCGACCGACCACATGCATAATCACATCGAAACAACACTGGCCTCGGGCCGCAGCATCATCAACGGACGAACGTATGAAATTTCGTTCCGGGCCAAATGGATTTCCGGCTCCAATCAGCTTAATACCCGGCTGTACTTTAACCGACTGGCCAAAACAACCCTCATCGACAAACCGCGTCTGAATGGAACACCCGGTACACAGAATTCCTGTTACCAGAGCAACCCCGGGCCGGTTTTTTCGAACCTGACCCACAAGCCGGCCGTCCCGCAGAATTTCGAACCCGTCAACGTCTCTGTTGAGGCCAATGACCCGCAGGGAATAGCCACGGTAACTCTGTACTGGCGGCTCGATGGGCGGACCTGGAACACCTCCGCAATGACCGTACAATCGGATGGAACTTATGCCGGCATCATTCCGGCCCAGACTGCCGGGACGGTGGTTCAGTTTTATGTCCAGGCAGCCGATCAGCAGGGAGCTGTTTCAACTGCCCCCGCCGCAGGCCCTGATTCCCGGGCACTTTACCGGGTCAACGACGGCCTGGCCGCCACTAACGGCCTGCACAATGTCAGAATCATCACGACCGCACAGGACGACGCATGGATGCATACCGAAATTAATGTAATGAGCAACGACCGGATTGGGGCCACGGTCATTTATGATGAAGACGAAATCTTTTATGACGTCGGTGTTCGCCTCAAGGGAAGTCAGCATCACCGCACCCCGGCCAACGAAGTCGGATTCAACGTGTCATTTTGTGCCGACCAGCTTTTCCGCGGCGCCCATAAAACCGTGGCCATCGACCGCTCGCAGGGGGTCGGCTTCGGACAGCGGGAAATCCTCATTAACCAGGCCATGAATCATTCCGGCGCGGTCGTCAGCAAATACAGCGACTTGATTAAAGTAATGCCGCTTCGACCCGAACACACCAGCGCCGCCGAACTTCAGCTTGCCCGCTATAATGACGAATACCTCGACTCACAGTTCGAAAACGGCAGCAGCGGCTATCTGTATGAGTATGAATTTGTTTACTATCCCCAATCCACAATTGGAGGAGAGGAAGATTACAAGCTTCCTCTCCCGGATGGTGTCGTCTGGAACAATCCCATAGTCAGTATGGGGGCGGAAAAAGAAAACTATCGCTGGACCTATCTGGGCAAGAACAATCGGGCACAGGATTCCTATGACCGGCTGATGCAGTTTACCGGAGTTTTCGGGGATACGTCGTCCGCTTATTACACCAATCTGCCCAACTGGCTTGATGTGGACCAGTGGCTCAATTCCTTTGCAATTGCCGTGGCCAGCGGAGCTATTGACAATTATGGCAGCAACGGTGACGGCCATAATGCAATGCTCTATGTGCGGCCGTCGGATGGGCGTGTATTGTACTTTCCGCACGACCTGGACTATTACCCGGGCAGCCCGTATCAAAATTCGATTGTTCCCAACGGTGACCTGAATAAAATGATTGCCTGCGCCGGGTATGAACGACTCTACTACGGCCATTTGTACCATCTGCTGAATACCTCCTATAACCAGACGTATATGTCCTACTGGGCAAATCATTTCGGACAGCTTCTGGCCGGTCAGGACTTTGGGGCGTACCTGTCCTTTATCCATCAGCGAAGCCAGTACCTGTTAAGCGAGCTTAACAGCCGCATCGCCCCGAAGTACGCTTTCGAAATCACCTCTGCTGACGCAACGGTGGATAGTGATTATGCCCAGGTATCCGGAAAGGCATGGATGGATGTCCGGAATATTTATCTGGAGGGCATAGAGTCACCGCTGGAATTGCAATGGACCAGTCAGGGTACCGGCACCAGCAAAGTCTTCCTCTGGACGGCAACGGTTCCCCTCGAACCGGGCGTCAACAATCTGGTTTTCCACGCCTATGGATTCAAAGGCGAACTTGTGGGTTCTGACACGATTACGATGACCTCCACACTGCAGGAACGGCCGCTGCGGGACTTCCTGCGGATTACCGAAATCATGTATGCCCCCGCCGGCGGCAGTGATTATGAATTTATCGAATTGTGCAATACCGGCCCGACGGCCCTGGACCTCAAGCACGTGGTATTCAGCGAGGGCATCAGCTTTGCCTTTGCAGGAAGCCCCGTCCAGAGTCTTGCCCCCGGCCAGTATGTCGTGGTTGCGGCCAATTCTGCCGCTTTTTGTTCACGATATGGGACATCCATAACCCTGGCCGGCCAGTTTACCGGCAAATTGAGCAATGAAGGCGAAACCGTGGCCCTGGTGGGACGATGGAACGCCCCCGTTACGTCCTTGACTTACAACAATGGCCGCGGCTGGCCCCTTGCCGCTGCCGGCGCCGGGCATTCTCTGGTTCCACGCCAGGCTGATATGACCGATTCACAGGACTACGGAGCCAACTGGCGAGCCAGCACCTATCGCACCGGCTCACCCGGCCAGGCCGATCCGCAATGCCCGGAATCCGTCCTGCTCAACGAAATCATGGCCCATACGGATTATTTCAATCCATCCCTGCCCGAGTACGACTCCAACGACTGGATCGAACTCTATAATCCAGCGGCATCGGCATCGACCCTGACCGCAGGACAATGGTATCTCAGCGATAACGCGGATAACCTGAAAAAATGGCCCATCCCGCAGACCGTCATCGCGGCAAGAGGCTGGACAACATTCGACGAAGTAACCGGCTTTCATTATCCGATTACCGCCGGCTTTGGGCTGGATAAAGCGGGTGAACAGGTCTATTTGTCCTATCTGCCCGGCACATCCGAAGACCGAGTCGTCGATTGCATTCGTTTCGAAGGTCAGGAAAACGATATTTCCTTCGGACGTTTCCCGGACGGTGGAACTTTCTGGCAGCAGATGCCGCCCTCGCGTAATAGCGCCAACCAACCCCCCACATCCCATGTGGTTATCAGTGAAATCATGTATCATCCGCTGGATGGACAATCAGAGTTTATTGAACTGTATAATCCCACCGGGCAGCCCGTCTCGTTGTGGGATGCAGCAACCAACAGCGGCTGGCGGCTGGAAGGCGGCATCGATTATACCTTCTCGCAAACCGCTTCCATTCCCCCGCAAGGGCATCTGCTGGTCGTACCCTTTGCCCCCGATGCAGCATCCATCAATCAATGGGTCGGCAGCTATGGCAGCACCCCCGCAGCCTTCGCCGGACCTTATTCCGGCAGTCTTTCCAACAGCGGCGAACGGGTCACCCTGCAAAAGCCCCAACAGGCCGACGCTGCGGGTCTGCCCAATCCCTGGGTGACCGTCGATGAAGTCATCTACTTTGACAGCCTCCCCTGGCCGGTGGAGGCGGATGGAAGCGGAGCAAGCCTGTGGCGCGTGAATATAAGCCTTTCCGGCAGCGACCCGGCCGGCTGGTCCTCGGCCCTCCCCTCCCCCGGCACAATGACCTGCGACTTCACCCGCGATGGCAGGGTGGATTTATCCGATTGGGCCATCCTGGCTCAGGCATGGCTCATGGCTTCGCAAGCACATATCGCGGATATCAACAAAACCGACGAGACCATGATTGATATGTCAGATGCAATCATACTTCTTGAAAACTGGCTCTGGCAATCAGGAAATTAATATAGGATGGCCCTGACAATTGCTCCTGAGCGGTTAAAAGAAGAGTTTTGCTCTCTGGCGGCATCAGGGACAAAAACAATCCCTGGTCCGCCAAAATATTTTTAGATATACCCTATACTATATCCTGCTTTATGACATAAAAAACCGACAGGATTCAGTTTCAATCCTGTCGGCACAGATTGGGCTTGCAGAATGTTACTTAGGCAACTGAATACCCTTGGCGGCATCTTCGGCAGCCTTTTTGGCATCAGCAGCAGTCTTGTCGGCGGCGGCTTTAGTGTCAGCGGCAGCTTTTTGGACAGCAGCCTGTGCATCCGCGGCGGTCTGTTCGGCCTTCTTTTGCGCATCAGCAGCGGCTTTTTCGACTTCCGGCTTGGCCTGTTCCACTGCCTTCTGAGCACCCGCAGCAGTCTGATTAACCTGCGTCTGGGATGGTGCGGACGGTGCGGCCGGCTTTGTGGGTTCTTTTTTAGAACAGCCAACCACAAACACAGCGACCAGTGCAGCCAACAACATTCGTGTAACCATACTGAATAACCTCCTGATAAAACTATCAAGCGGCTGTATCGGGGCGACACCGCCCTGATTGTCCGCTATTCCTATACACAATACTTATTATGTCTTCTTTTCACTATATTATATTGTCTGAAAAATGCAATAATAATTTTACGCATCACACTCAACCAGAGCGGATCAAAAAAGGGATATCATTGCTTATATAACAGGAGCATCCCAGTCATCAGATGTTGTAATACCGCCATCTTCCCATCGCCATTCGATGGTTTGATACACAAAACTAACCTGCTCGATGTTTGGATACGCCGTTTTAACATCGATAATTCTGGCATTCACTAAATGAATCGTATAATACTGTTCCTCACGGCCCACAGCATCTTTACGAAAAAATCGCAAATAGACATGCGTCAGGGTTTCATGGGTGACCTGACTTCTGTATAATTGAGGTGTAGAACTGTCAATATATTTGGAAATCACCATCGGCTTGTGCTGGCGTTTCCCCGTCGGCAGGCCTGAGGCAGCGTCAACCGGATTGACAAGCTGATGTCCGAGACCCACCACCTTGATCATATCTTCGATGGCACTGCCATGGAATCTTCCCTGTACCTGACCGGTTACACTCATCAGAATAGCGCCTTTGCCGACAACCTGCTGTTCCGTGGGATACGGCAGCCAATCCGACGGCAGGCCGGGCTGGATGTTTTTATAGAGCTCATCCAGCGTCCGCATCGTTGGAGAGGGAGAATTATCAGGATTAAGGTCGCCGCCAGCCACGTAAAGCGTATTAAAACCAATAAATGCGAACGCTGCCAATCCCAAAATCATTAGAACCGTTGTGTTTGTTTTACGCACAGCTGTTTCCTTTCTATTTTTATCTATCTTCAATCCGGTGCCAAAAAAGTTTTTCACTTTCTTTTTCTCAGATCGACATACTTTCCAGCCAGCTTTGGGCGAACATCGCAAAATCGGCGAGGTCCACGCGTTTATCCTGGGTCAGGTCGGCCCCGAGAGCAGGGGCAAATTCAATATCAGACTGAAGCCACTGGTCCGCCAGAATCGACATATCTGCAATATCAATCAGGTTATCCGTTTGGAAGTCCCGGTACTTATACTCCGGCCAGTCAAACCGGATATCATCGACCCAGAGAGTAAAACCATAATCCCAGGTATCGGCATGGATTTCGATATACTGAATACGGCTCATATCGGGCATACCATGCAGGACACGATTCCATCCGAAATCAACGAACGGCCCATCCAGCGGGATCACCGCTTCTTTCCACTGGAAATTGGCCTGATTAAGAAAATCGGCCCGATACCCCCATTCGTAATAGGTATATTCAAAGTAGTTGCCGTCGGCATCCTTAAGACGAATCCAGGGACTTTCATTTTGAAATCCGTGATTGTTTTCGGCATAAAACCAGAGATGCAGTTGGGTCGCTTCCGACAAATCCCACCGGCCAGTGTAGGTCCTTGGATAGCGAAGATAAGTATCGAAACCGCCATCCGTAACAAATTTCACAGACCCGGCGCCAACTTTTACATTTGCCATATCGTCTTCGACGGAGGCCGTCGCACCTTCGGCCCAGGCATCCCAGTCATAGGCTGTCAATTCGGCCAGGTCTTTGGGCATAATCCCTATAATAGGGCCGCCAAGTACAAGTTGACGCTCAAAAACAGCCGTATCGGTCTGGCCTTTCCAGTAAGCGACACACGCCTCAGTAATATCCAGCCAGCAATAGTCAATCCCCTCATTGTATTCGACACGGAACAGCAGAACCCCATTGGTGCCGACAACATGCACATAGCCGAAAGGATTATCCTGCAGCGTATCTCCGGTTGGAACCGGCGGAACAAGACTCGGATCAATCGGCACGTTAGGCAGCGTACAAATCCCATTTTCATCTGTTGTTATTTCAGCTTTCATCTGGTCCGAAATCACCTTGCCAACGCCATCGCGTTCACAGATTTGATAGATCCTGACAGCGGCACCATTCAGGGGACGCCCTTTGTAATCCAGCAGACGCAATTGAATCGTCTGCGGCAGGTTATACAGAAACTGTCCATAATAACCATGCGGCACCTTGAGCCAGTGATTCATCGCCAGCGAGTGAAATTCCGCAATAAACGGACTGCATCCCCGCATCAGGTCATCGTGAGCGGAATAGCCCTGCCCATTAATCTGATTCTGCTCGCCGCTCAAATCAAACTGATAGACATCGATCATCCCCAATTGATGACCCATTTCATGCAGCAGGCCATAATCAATATCATCGTCAGTATGATAATAACCGCTCAGACGCGGATCGTTATCGGTGTCCCAGTGGTAGCGGAACGGGAAAATCGCAAAGTGAATCGGGGCAGGCTCCTGCGGGTCTTCGGCCAGATCGTCCAACACCTCCAGGACATCGTAATGCACCCGTTTCTGGCAGTTGGCTTCAGCAAATAACTGGTTGAATCGCTTCATGTGCATATTCAGCCAGTCAATCACATCGTCAGTCTGAGTATTGGGCCAGTTCCCGGACCATTCCTCGCGGAATTGTTCGACAAACGATTCATCGATATACGTCAGAAAACCCACAGCCAGCGTATTGCTTTCCAGTGAATTATTTTCAGGTCGTGCATCGATGATATCGATTGAAAAACGGATGTCATGAGACTGATCATCCCACGGCAAAATATAATCCCATGTTTTTGTTTCGCCCGGCATCAAAAAAGTCATACTGTCATATTGATCGACCACAGCTCCGTCGATTTCCCAGGTGATCAGAATATTTTCATAGATGGTATTGGTGCCGCGATTGCGAACGCGGGCGGTATAGGTCATGGACTCGTCCATCTCCGGCCAGCGTTTGGTGTTTTCATCCTGCCCATCACAGAATCCTGTCGCGGCCGAACACCAGTATGGACCAAAACCGGACTCCTCGGTAATCAGCGAATAGAGATAATTCACGCAATACCGTGGATAATACGGCGTGCGACTGATGGAGACAACCTGCAGATCGGTTTCATCACGCGGGGTGCGAGGGCCGATGGCATGGATGGCCTTGACTTCGCCGTCGGAGGTCGTAACCGTCGTAATGGCATAATAATAGGATGTGCCGTTTTCGGCAGTATCGTCACGATAACTTAAAGTATCAATCATACTCACTGTCGCCAGAGGCGTCAGACCTTCAACCGATGAAAACGCAGCCGTATCCCGGTAAATCGCATAATGGTCAAATACGCCCGCGGGATCCTGAACCTGAATCCATTTCAATAGCACCGAGCCTTTGCCGGCAACGGCTCTTTGTTTGCCCGGAGGGTATAATATCGTCTGAGCATCTTCGGTCAGATCCAACGCACAAAACAAATTCTGCATCGTGTAGTCCGGCATCTGGCCATTGCCATTGCCGGCCGTCCAACTGATGCGCATCGGCAGATACAATAAGCCATCGGAACTCAGCGTAGCAGAATTGCACGCAGAGCCGGACTCATCGACGGCCAGAGTATCCAGCAGAACAGGATTGTCCTGGCCCTGGTCTTCAATGGCAAAATAAGTATCATTATCATTATTGCCGACAACGATGATGTTGTTTTGTGTGATAATCGGGCAGGCCCAGTGGTTTTCCCAGCCTTTGCTCCGGGTATCGCATGTCCATTTCAGCGAACCATCGGAGGTATTGATGGCATACAGCTTACCCGTCCCCTGCTCTGAAACGGTCTGGAAATAATAGGTGGTCCCGTCAAAGCTCAGACAGCCCGTCCCTATTGCCCGCTCAGGATGAGTAACCGGATTGAAATCATGAACATGGGCCGCTTCCCAAAGCGGATTACCGCTGATGTCCAGGCCGACAACATAAATATGGTCTGTCCCGACAGCAACATAGATATTTCCGCTGTCAGGATCGATTGTCGGGGTCATATCCGTTCCCGCGGGCATCGCCGTCTGCCATATCACATTCTGAAAATCATCGAAGGCCATCATAAAACCCCCGCGGCCTACCGAAACAATGATTTCACCATTCTCGGAATTGGTCCATAAAGACGGCTCATTCAAACAACTATAAGTCGGCTGCGGCGCGGCCCAGATTTCGGCAATATCCGAACCGCTGTCCCACGCCCCATAAGGCCGGTCATACCAATTATGAGCAAAAATCCGTCCGTCATTCCAACAGATAACGGGCGAACCGATCCCAAGATGATTTGGATTCGGATCGTTGTGATTGTCACGAAATACAGACGGGCCATCCACTGGAGAAAAAGCCATCAGAGGGCCATTGGCAGGAGTCGAATCATTGATAACATAAATGGAGGTGCCTTCTACAGAAAACGCCGGAGTAACATTGGCAATATATTCGCCGCCGGCGGGATTGCCGTACCAGAAGGTCTTACCGGTATGGCGGTCCATGCCCTGAATCCCTTTGGGCCAGTGGTAGGTTCCCGTGACAATATCACTGCCATCCGTCCCGGCTCCGTCAAAGAACGACATCGACGAGCCGCCAAAATTCCCTTCGCCGGGAGAACCGGGGGCTGGCGTCTGCCACAGAAAAATATCGAAAAACGAATCGTTCATTCGCGACGCGGGAACTACAAAATCCGCCCGGCCGGTATGATATTGATCCTTTTGCTTCATCGGCCAGGAATCGGCTTGAACAACAGAAACAAAACCGACCGCCACCCATGCTAATCCATAAACTGCCGTCATACTGTTTTTCATTTTCTCTTCTCTCTCTATAAAATTAGATGACTCGCACACAGTCCATCTGTGTGATATCCTTCAACTCTGACAGAGAATCTATTTCAGACGCCAGCCGTCCGGACAGAAGGTCAGCCAGTAGTGGGCAAATACACTGAAATCTCCCATTTTGACGCCGGACTGCCCGTCCAGCTCCCCCGGCACAGCGCCGCTCTGCAGCCAGGAGTCGGCAAAATGCTCGAGGTCTTCCAGCGTCACCACACAGGCCTGCGCACTCCAGGCAGCCGTCTGGTCAAAGTGAATCCACCCGATATTTTCACCCCACGCCCAGCCGGAAAAAGTGCCATCGTCACCGATCCGCACGCAGTATTCATTCATCCGCGTTTCGCCGGGTACGACAGGGTCAAAATGGATCCAGCCGACGTTCTCACCCCAGGCTAAGCCCGACAGGTTTCCCTTGCCGTCATGGACAACGCCGAACTTCACCGTGCCGCAATAGCCGGTGTTTTCGCACGACAGGTTGATCCAGCCGATATTTTCACCCCAGATCCAGCCCAGCAGCTTATCGTCAAAGACCTGCACCCCGCTGCCGACGGATGGCTCCAGATTCAGCCACCCGGTGTTTTCACTCCAGCCATACTGGGCACCGCTGTTATAAGGGTCAATATTTTCAGCAAAGCCATGAATACCCGACAACTGCAGGATCATCGCCAAAACAAGTCCATATTTATTATTCATAATTGAAATCTCCTCATGTTTTAAGGTGCCACATTTTGTCCCAAAACGCAGCCCGGTGCCGCATAGAGACTCAACGCCGAAGGAGCTCCTGAGCCATTCCGATAGAAGGTATTTTGATTGATCAGACTATAGGAGCTTATCGCCATACCCCATACTGTATTAGCCGCAGAAGACCCGTTGTCAGTAACGGTGTTGCCCGTTACTGTACACCCCTTTCCAGCATTAATGCCATAAACAAAATATTCGCCATCTTTGCCATTGTCTGTAACAGTATTGCCGGAAATAGTACAGCCGTCTCCGGCATCAATGGCAATAACCGTATCACCTGCAGACGCCCCATTGTCCCTGACAATGTTATCAGCAACCTTACAGCCGGCATAGGTACTGATAACATGGACCTCTGCCGCAGCCAGATAACCATTATCAGTGATTGTATTGCCGGCAATAACGCAGCCCTCTCCCGCCACAATGGCAGAAGTGCGGTTACAGGTCGCCGAAACACCATTTCCACAGACGGTATTCTCGGTTACCATTGAACCACTGCGAATATAAATACCAAACACGTTGCTGCTTGCAGCATTGCCGTTGCCCGATACGTTACAATTCTTTACAACACTCTTTTTGCCGATCATCATGCCATTACCGACACAATTTTTTACTGTGCAGGAATCCGCAAGAACTTCCGTCGCATCATAAAGATAAATACCATCATATCGGCTGCCGAAAATATCGACATTGATAATACGCACAGAATCGATAATCGTCCCGGCATCTGCGGCGATTCCATGATAAAAGCCCTTGTTGACAAAGCGATCACTGAAAATCGTGCCGTTGCGTATGGTAATATTTCTGCATCGATCCAGAATCTTAATGCCATGGAATGTGGTATTCTGCGAGGATTGTGCTTTGTACCAGCTCGATTTAATCTGATAACCCATCAGATCAAGGGTCACATTATCGGCCTTGACCAGGATTCCATGTTTGAAATTGCTGACAAAATTACCCGTCAGATAATACGAACCCGGCTGGGAGATAATGTAGGTATTGTTCGGATCCCCCGGCGTATTATCGGCGCTGATCGCTATTCGCGGCTCAACCTCCGTCATCGTCTTCATCGTCGCCCCCGGCGCTGCCGGCGGATTCAGGGAACCCGCCCAAAGCTGCGATGCCAATCCCACTGTAATAATCAATACACGGATGCATACTCTGTTCATGATGTTTTCCTTTCTGCCGATTGTGATATCCAATCGATCACCCCACTATAACAATCAATAATTGACTTTTCATTACCCTCTCCCAAATCCCTTAAGATTCTCCGCCGTATTTAGAGATATCCCAGCTTTCAACCTGCCAATCGGCCGTGTTGCTGCTTCTATAGGCCCATTCGATCTTGGTATAGTCGGTAAAGGCAACCACTTCCAGTCCTCCATTATTCGTCGAAAACGGCTCGACAAATGCCACTCGCGCATTCCACAAACGCAGACGATAATAGGCAAAGGAAGTCATGGTCGAGGGCTTGACAATCTCCAGGGTAATCATTTCGATTCGCTCATTATTACAGCATCTCAGCTTCAGGGGAACCGAAGCCCTGTCGGTGTATTTGGAAATATATACCCCCGAAAACAGCGGGGACGGTCTCTCATCCGGCTCTGCTCCATTGGCGACATTCATCATGTATCCCTGAGCATAAATCCAGTTGGGATGCTGTGCGTCGGTACTGTCTCCCGGGACCCCCGTGACCTGCAGGAAAAGAATATTGTTTTGTGGAGGGATCGCCACTTTCGGAGCCGTCCCGCGGAGTGCCTGCACCGCCGTATGCACCTCTTCCAGCGTCTTCATCGTGCTGGACGGCGGCGCCGGCGGATACAAATTCCCCGCCCAGACCATCAAGGCAATACCGCATACAAAGACAACCGCCAAAGCTGCAATTATTTTTCTGTTTTCAATGATTCGACGCATTGTTGTTCTCCTCAATAAAATGGTGTCTTAGTCCTTTGCCGGCCCGGTCCCGGCCAGTACCAGTGAATATTCATAGTTCGCCCAGGGATGGTCAGCCCCGGCAATAGCCGAGATATCACCATACGCCGAGGATAAATCAATAATCGGCCCCCAGGAACTGTAGGAGCCAAGATCATAATTAGTCCAGTTGTCGCCACAGGTGTTTTTCACAATCAGATGATGATGGGTGCCTTCTTCGTTATCTGCATGAATGCCGTACTTATTGCCGCTGCAGAGATTGGACTCAATCCGGCAGCCCTGCCCGCAGCAGCGTATATCAATCCCCACGTTGCCGTTGTTGGACGCCACACAGTCTTTGACAATCGTCTTATCCCGCACCCAGATACCCCACAGGTCGTTGGCTGAGGAATCACAACGCATAATCACATTTTGGGCATTCGCCCCAATCCCGCACTCACCATTGCCCCGCGCCGTGCAATCAAGGATGGTATTGCCGTCGCCGACATCAATGCCTGCCCAGCAGTGGGTAACGGTACAATGCGAAATAAGGTTTCCAAAGATCGCCCGTATCCCAATCTGATCATAGTCCTTGCCGGTCAGCCGAACGGAACAGTGGGTGATGTTCGCCATATTGTCCGCGATGATTCCTTTGCGAAAACATTCGGTTGCCGTGCAATGATCAACAACGCAATTTTGGTCCGCAAAAAAAGCCTCATCGCACCACCGGGCAATACAATCGGTGATAACGCCGCCCTGCCATACCTCATAACCTCGCGCACCGCATTCATAAACGGCACAATGACTGAACTGGCCCTGATAGGCACAAATACCATACGCCATCGAACTGACGGTACATCGTTCGACACGAACGGCATCCCCCAGCCAAATGCCCCGGTCACCCCAATAACTGCAATGCACCTGAATATCCGTACAGGTAATCGCATCCGCTTCCGGCCCCCAGATCCCCTCCACCCAGTTCAGAATCGAACCGTTTTTAATCCAGACATTCCGACGGTCATCACCATTGACCTGAATCGCCGTCCGCGCCAGTGTTCCTTCCAGACCTTCAATCGCAAAGCCATTTAAATCCAGCACCACCCCGCTGGCATTCACGGCAATACAGGTCTGTTTCATCGGGTCGGCAAAAATCGTGCCGGTCAGGTAATACGAACCCGGCTGGTCGATGATGTACATGGTGTCGGGATCTCCGTCCAGCCACTGGACCGACATCCGCGGTTCAATTTCCGTCAGCGTCTTCATCGTTGACCCGGGCGCCGCCGGCGGATTCAGCGACCCGGCAAAACTTAGCCATCCAAAGCTCACTATAATCCCAGTAATGAATTTCATGTTCATTGTCTTGACCCTCATCACAATAATTTATCGGTCGTATTACTCTTGCCATCGATGGGACCCGCAGGATTAGCCTGATCGCTTAGTCTTTGCGGAAAATATCAGATGTAAACGATGGGTAAGATACAAGTCCACAGATAGCCGCAGAATTCCACCTTTTACAAGGCAGGCTCGCCAGATTTGAAATCGCTTTTCTATCCTCCGAAGGTTTTTTGACAGCCTCGTCACACAATGATCAGATTATACCCTTTTTATCCATGTTAACGCAATCAGGAATAATCCGGAGAGCAAAAGATTACAAATCATACAATATAGCAATATCGGCCAGGATATGTCTTGTATAGTATGGGATTTCCGTACAACAATCCGGCTTTCGCCGAAAAATGTGATTATTCAACCAGCGCCGTAATTTCTTCGGCAGTCAATGCACGGTGATAAATCCGGACATCATCCAGCAAACCCCTGAAGTAGTTCTGAAGTGTTCCTGTGTCCAGAACACCCAGATAAACCCGTTCGCTGTCGGATGTGTTGATTTGCTGGGTATTGTTTGCGGCCGCAGCCTGTAATTGTCCATCCACATAAATCTGAATCTCATCCACCGTCGGCGTTTCATCACTATTCAGAACCGCTGCGATATGATGCCATTGATTATCCGCAATAGACACATTGCCTTTCACAAAACCAGCCCAAACCCCTACTGCCGGCTCTCCTGTCGGCTGGATACGGAACATCCATTTGCGACCGGCCTGGGCAGTCCCCCAGGATGCAATCATCTGATCCAGACCGGACGGCGACGTTTTCACCCAGGCCGTGCAGGTCCGTGAACCAGATCCGGGTACGCCTTTATAGTCGCCAATCACGACATAATCATCCGTACCGTCCAGGCTCAAACCTCCGCCGGCCACTCCGGAAGTCCAGACCGGACCGTTGACCAGCAGACCCGAACGCTGATAGAGCGAGTCGTCCACGGCGATTTCGCCGCGGGTATCATCCAATTTCAGATGCAATTGAAGGGCTTGGTCACACAGCCAGTGATTGGCCAGCACCGAAACATCCGACATATCGACATTCCTGTCGCCATTCAAATCGGCACCCTGACAGGCGGGCATATCCACACAATCCAGCATCAGCCATCGGGCGGCAAGCCCGTATAAGTCGTCCATCCCCCGCACGCCGGAATAGACATTGGCCACCTGAATGGTCATGTCGGCGGTATCGTAAAAACCTGCAGGATCGACAACACGTACAGTAAAGACATTGGCTCCGACATCCGAATCCTGCGGGATGCCCGACAGCGTGCCGTCCGGCGAGACCTTCAGCCAATCGGGACCTGCATCTTTGCTGAATGTCAGCAAACCGCCCTCCGGATCACTGGCATCATCCGTAAGAATGCTGTTATAGGCCGCCAACTCAGTCGCATCCATTTCGGCAATAACGCCTGTGTTGAAGGATGGCCTTATATTGAGCGGGCTCCAGATCTGCGACTCCAGAATACTGAACCAGCCGCTGCCGGCACTGTTGTTTCCGGTCATGGTAATCGTCACATAACGGCCGCGCACGGGGGCAAACGAGGTTTGCCAGTAGCCGGTGGTGGTCGTCGTATTGCCGCTGAAGACCTGGACACCATCAATATCAATCCGAACCGGGTGTGTGCGGGTTGCACCATTATTAAACCGTACTTTGATTTGATTGATGTCAGACACTCTGCCCAGGTCGTATTTAATCCAGGCAGTGGCCACCGTACCATCGTTGGCCCAGCGCGTGCTTCGGCTGCGGTCATAGGAATTGACCGCAGGATTGCCCGACTGTTCCGCCCCGGCAGTGCTGCTGACAATATTCAGAGGCGCCGTGATAAACTGCCCCGGCTGGGTCGTGGTCATCAGCTCGGCAATCTGGGCGGCATTCAGTGCATAATCCGCAATCCTCACTTCATCGATCATTCCATTGAACAGCGGGTCGGGCCACTGGCTCTTGCCGATGTAATTTTTCGATGGCTGAAAATCGGATGGGTTGAGCGTCATCGCACTATTGGTCGCCCGCGGCGTACCATTGACATAAATCGTTCCGACATTGCCGTTGAGGGTCACGGCCACATGCGTCCATTGCCCCACAGGCAGGCTGGTGGTATTGACCTGCTGCTCTCCGGAACCGTTGCCGGAAGTCGTAATCCCAAAACGCAGGGTATCGCTGACGGAAGATGGCGTCAGGAACATATATTGTGTCGTATTGTTCCCAAAATCAAAGATACGCTGCCAGGCATTGCCTCCGTTCCAATAGACCCAGGCGGCAAACGTGAAATCCGCACATTCGCCGATATGCGTCGGCAGCACCAGATAGTCGTCTGTCCCATCCAGAACAAGGACTTTCCCATCCCGCCCTGCTGCCAGCTTCGGCGCCCCATAAATCAAGGGATTGTTGCCATTGCCGGAGCTGTCCCGGAAATTCTCATCAAAGGAATAGATGGCATTGGTGCTTCGTCCGGAACCGGGAACTTCCTGCTGGTAGCCGATTGGAGAAATATGGTCACGATACATCACACCCATGGGAGTTAATCCGCCTTCATCATAGTGGGTTTGTCGTGTATATTCAACTTCACTGTAGATTGCATAGCGCTCGATCCATGGAGTTTCATCCATTTTTCGAATCATTGCCTCAATGACTGCGGCATTCTGTGCGTAGGTTGGATCCGCATCGTTCGTCCAGTTAGCTCCATTATTAAACTCTGTCACCCAGATCGGCCTCTGCACCGCATCATAGATATCCTTGAGGAAATTGTAAAGCTGATTGGCAGCGCCTTCCGGATAGTTATTGTTTGAATAGCTGCGATAATAATGAATGGGGACGTAGTCAATTCGGAGATCGGCCGCATTGGCCTTGCTCATAAATTCCGTAAGCCACCATTTTCCTCCATCGGTAACTGCCGGCGCTCCGACTCGCAAACCGGTTTCCAAAAGAGGCGGCCATTGAGCTATCGCCGCATCACGTGATCCCTCATTCAGTTTTTTGTAAGCATCTTCGACCGGATTGTCCGGTTCATTAAAACCCAGTAAATGATTCACCCCCAGCGCCTGCCAATTCTGACTAAGACCCGGCCAGTACGGCTGCTGTCGAATAGCAGCATATTCACAGTCTTGCCCGGAAGACATGTTGATATCCCAGTTATAAAACCAACTGGCATTCAGGCTGGCTCCACTCACAACACCTTTATTCCCGGCTTTGCCCTTTTTGCTGACCCATCGCCAGGGGAACACCCGGACAAAATTAATTTTGTCATTGAGCTTGCCTGGAAGGACCCCAATTTCCAGATCACAGTCCTGCGCCACATAGTTCTTGCTGTAGCCGGTGCCGTTTTCATTCTGTGCGAATGTCGCAGTGTATCCTCTCTTCAAGATAAAAGAACTGATCGACGAGGCCATCGTCCCGAGAGAGCTGGTATTATAGGCCGTGTATTGATTTAAATAAGCGGAATTGCCCTTAAAATTTTCCTCAGTAAAAACCTGCAGCGGCTGAAAGGTCGAGGACTGCGGGATGATAACCGCCCCGGCGGCATATTCCACCACCCGGACGTTTGTATTCAGAGCCGCGGGTGCCCCGTTGACCTTAATCTGACTCAGGCAGGTCGAGTTTGCCGTTGAAGGCTTGACGTTTTCCAGAAATAAAAACGAATCCACCGAGTCCAGATTAATCGTACAGCCGGTCAGCGGAGCCGCTGCACTGGTCAGATGCAGCTCCGATACGCCGGTCATGTTCACGGTCGTATTGGACAGGCTGGTGTAGGTCGCAACACCGTCCGTCATGGTCAGTGTATCCGCTTTCAGGTCGGCCATCATGAAAAAACCGATCAGGGCCATAAACAGGCAATATCCCGCATATATCGACGGGGCAGATGTTTTATTATGCAGATAATTTTCGTTTGAATATATTGCAGACATTATTATTCCTCTTATCCGTTTTCTGATAACTGCCTGATTCAACTTAGCCATCTGATTGTAAGTCATTATTTTATTCATACTTAGAACCTTTTTGCCCGCTATCTGACTGCTTCGATACGCAACTCCCCCCTACCCTGATTCCCTTCTATTATCTATACTAACTTAAAATCGGCTTTTTTGACTGAATTATTGCCAAATTACGTAAATATATGAGTTTTGAGGCCCCCTCGTTACCCAGGGCGAGCCTGCCTGGATTTACAGCAGCCCCCACGGGAAGGAAAAGGGTAAAAGGGAAAAGGGAAAAGGAAAAATTATGGAAACCGCCTGCGGCGGGGGTCGTGTTAAGTGTTTAATGGTACATGTTAAGTGTAGTTGGCAATTTTCCGGTAATTGATGATGTTCGAATGACGATTGACGATTAGCCTGAGTGGCTATGTTTTTTCTATTCAGTTGTCTTTGCTTGTTATTCATTTTTTATGTGCCTCCGTATAGGGGGCGGGTTTGCAATTTTTGTTCGAAAAATCGAAATAGCACAAGGCGTGAGAATTTATAAGTGCAGGCCGGGTAAGGAGAAAAAATTTTTTATTTTTTTTACGAATAGCAAGATAGTGGTAGCGTAATTTGTGCGATGTGGAGAAAAAGGACCGAAGAACACAAGAACTCAAGAACCGAAGAATAAAGGAGTGGAAATTTAGGAATTTTAGTATTGCGTATTAGGGATGGAATTTATATTATTTTTGGTCGAAGGTATAAAGCTTATTTGATAGTTCAAGATATAAAACGGTTTCATTTTTGGCCTACGGGTTGTTACTGAAGTGGATTTAGTTTCAGGCAAGAGGGAAATCTATGACAAATCCTGCTCCAAACCTTGTTCCGGTGGAACGGATTGAAGGACGAATCCTGCTCATTCGTGGTGAAAAAGTCATCCTGGATTCCGATCTGGCGGTGCTGTATGAAGTCGAAACCAAGCAACTCGTTCGAGCGGTAAAACGCAACATCAAACGATTTCCCGGGGATTTTATGTTCCAGTTGACCCAGGAGGAGTTTAACCACTTGAGGTGCCAAACTGGCACCTCAAGTTCGGCAAGCTGGGGCGGACGACGTTATCCTCCTTATGCATTTACTGAACACGGCGTGGCGATGCTATCAGGCCTTTTAAACAGCGAACGAGCTGTTCATGTGAATATTGAAATCATGAGGGCGTTTTCCCGGCTGCGTAAAATGCTGGCAACACATTCCGATTTAGAAAAGAAAATCCAACAACTGGAAAAGAAATACGATGTTCAGTTCAAAATGGTTTTTGATGCGATCCGTGAACTGATGAATCCGCCGACAACGGAGAGCAAGACTAAAATCGGGTACCAGTCTGAGGGGAAAAAGTGAGTCTTTTGTATTTCGGAATCTTTTCGACAAGGTCATGCCGAAGTATGTGAAAGAAAGTGAAAGTATGAAAACGATAGTGTATCCCAGATTAATGAAGGCGGAATGAGCGAATTGGATAGAATCGAACAGAAGGGAATGTCAACGAAGGAAGAGCAAAACCCGAATGAAGTAACGACGTTTCCCTGCGCCAAAAAGGACCGGGAGATGAAACTGCGGCTTGTTTTGTTTTTTGTCATGTTTTTTATAGTTATGTTGGCAGTGAGACTGTTTCTTGAGTTTGGTGTCGGATTTATCCTGGGGGATAAAACAGAGCTCGGCCCCAAAATCTTGTATGATCCTATTTTTTATCCGGCCATTGGTTTTTTTCTACTGCATTTTCTGAGAATCCGCCGATACAATGTGGATTACCATAATGCGGTTATCATTGATATGGGCGGAAGTTCCGAGATTATCAGTTCTCAGGAAGTGATGGGGGCGGAGGTGCTGGGCCGCAAGCGAAGTTTTGAATTTATCCAATCCAGCAAACTCGTTGGGTATCATGGGGATTACAAAACCAAAGAGCACGGGACCATCAAGGCGTACGCCACCAATCGGGATTGTTTTGTATTAATCAAGACCAGGACGGTTCCGAATTATATTATTTCGCCCGACGACCCGGAAGCGTTCGCGGCATTTGTCAATCAGCGGTTGTCGAAATGAGGGTAAGTGGAAAAAAGGGCGACCAGCAGGTCGCCGGTACGGGAAATTGGGGGGGGGGGGGGGATATTGGGGGAATGGGGAATCGAATTTTGACACAGAAAAAACAATCCTCTATCCAAAAATCCCTGTAAAAGAATCGGATTGCCATTATAATAGTGTGGAAAAGTTCTTTCTCCCGGCGGACGGAACCGTCAAAGGGGAGCTGAATTTATGGCAAAACGACAGAAAAAACTGAAATTATCGGACCAGATATACCAGATTTCGACGCTTGCGGCGGGCAATTTCGAGTTGCAGGAGGTGTTGGATCGACTGGCCGAGGCGGCGGTGAAGGTGACCGATACGACCGCCTGCTCCATCCGGCTGCTGGACGACAACACCGGCGACCTGAAGATGCGCAGCACCTACGGCCTGAGCGAGGAATACCGCAATAAAGGGCCGGTGACGCTGGACGAGCCGGTCATCAAGGAGGCCTTTTCGGGCCGGGCGGTTGTGCTGGATGATATGCGGCTGGACCCCCGCGTCCGCTACCGGGAGGCCACCATTCGGGAAGGGCTTATCAGCCAGTTGACGGTGGCGATGACCTTCAAGGGCAAGCCGCTGGGGGTGCTGCGGCTATACAGCCCCGAACCCAACCGTTTTAACCGTCAGGCCATTCGCGTGGCGAGGCTGGTGGCCAGCCAGTGTGCGACAGCCATCACCAACGCGCGGCTGTTTGCCGAGGCCCTGGAGGGCGCTAAGATGAAGCAACAAATGGACTTAGCGGCGGCTGTACAGCGGCGAATGATCCCCGAGAAAGCCCCCTGCATGTGCGGGCTGGACCTGGCGGCAATCTATAAGCCCTGCCACGAAATCGGCGGCGACCTGTACGATTTCTTTGCGATTGACGACCACCGGATTATCGTGTCGATTGCCGACGTCATCGGCAAGGGGGTGCCGGCGGCGATTATGATGAGCATGTTTCGCGGGGCGATGCGGGCGTATGCCGACGGCGGCTACGGGCGGCACGAGATGCGGGAGATCATCCAAAAGCTCAACCTTGTGGCGTGCCGGGAGTGCCGGAATGGGGAGTTTATTACCCTGCTCCTGGCCTGCATCGATATTCAGGACAGTACGATTACCTATTGCAACTGCGGGCATGAGCCGGGGCTGCTGCTGCCGGCGGGCAAACCGGTGCAAAACCTCGAAAAAGGCGGCCTGGTCATGGGGCTGATGGAGAATGCCCAATATGAGACAGAAACGCTCCCTTTCAACAAGAATGACTGCCTGCTGCTGTACACCGACGGGCTGATTGACGCGGTCAACTTTGAGGGCAAGATGTGGGGCAAGGAACGCCTGCTGAATGTGCTGGATTTGTATAGAGAATCATCGTCGGCGCAGTTGGTGCATACCATTCTGGGCTATCGTCGGCGGTTTGTGGGGCTGGCCAGCCAGTTCGATGACACGAGCGTCCTGGCCATTCGCAAGATAGAGTAATCGACGCCGGCAGCAAGACGCTGATTCAGAAGGCGGGCATGGCTGCGGGAGAACTGGAAGAATGAGGCGATACGCTTTGTCGCGTGGTTGCGGAAGCAGCATTATCGCCCGCGAGTTTGGGATCCCGACGGTGGTCAATGTGGGGCCGGCCACACAGGTCATCCGGACCGGACAGACTATTCTGGTGGATGCCGACGAGGGCAAGGTGGTTCTGTTAGATTGATTTGCCAAAGCACCCTACCGTCATTCTTCGGTCGGCACAGAAGCGGCACTTTCGCCAAGACGGTCAAAGAAGCCCTGCTTGCGGAGATACTGGTAGATATAGGACACGCCGACCAGCGTCAGGCCTGTGGCGAGGAAGGCCGTGATGCGGTAGATACTTTTGACTTCGCTCATATCAAACAGGAATATCTTGGCTAACAGGATTCCAAACAGGCCCAGGGCCATATAGCGAAGGAGGGCAATCCGGCGATTGAAGCCCACAATCAGCAGGACTGCACCATAGGCCGCCCACAGCAGGGACAGGCTCATGTGGGCCTTGAACTTCCAATTGAGCAATCCCGGGCCGTACTGGTCCAGGCAATACCAATAGACAAAGACCTGTTCACTGAGAATAGCCCAGAGCGTAACAACTCCGGCAAGGCCGAAGTTCTGGTACCATCTGGGGGCAAGTCCTTCGATGCGGTTCTGGGAACGAAACTGTATGGCGGCGATGAAGATGGCTGCGACGACGGATGCCTGTACCGCAAATGAGCCGTTCAATAGAAAACGAAATGCCGAGTGATACAGCATGTCGAGATTGGCGATTGCGGTGATGGCGCCGATGACGGCAACCAGAACCGCAGCGGCCCTGCATATCAGTCCGACCGGGCAGACGGGCCGGGAGACGACGGCAGCAATAAAGATTGCCGCTGCCAGCAGAAACGCCTGCAGAGTTCGTGTGTCAATAAGAAAGTCTTCGATCTCCTGATGGCTCCAGTAGCGATGCCATTCGAGGACGCCGGTGCCCAGCAGCACGACGGCGGCCATGATAAACAGAATTTCGCTAAGGGTGGAATATTCGGGTTTCCGCGATGCGTTGCGTCGATAGACTATGTGGCTGGCCAGGATACCGGCGGCGGCACACAGCCATGTCCCGAAGATGCCGTTGAAGACGGGCGTGAACGATGCATCCTGGGACGGCAAAAAGAACAGTCCGACAAGGCTTAATCCCATTGCCAGAAATCCCATGCCCTGCATCCAGGCGCCGGCATAGAGAATCCCGGCGGCAATCAGAATCACGGACTCGACCGTCCAGCCGATGACGAGGGCATACGTCTCAAAATACAGAGGCAGGGCCGCGGTCAGGAATGCGGTGCCGGCGATCCCCATCGCAGTCCACAGGTTCTGATCCTGTTTGCAGCGAAGTCGTGAAACGACCGCGGCAATCCAATAGGCCGCACCGAGCAGTGCGGTACAGAGGGCCAGTTCCGGGCGGAACCGTTCTTCGAGCATCGTCCACAGGTAATAAAAGAAGATGGTTCCGGCCGCACAGGGCAGGAGGAGGTCTTCGCCGCGAGTAACGGCCTGCTTGACCCAGCCATACAGCAGCGGCGTAACCAGATAGACGATGAAGAATACACCCAGCCAAAGCTCGGCAATGAGCAGGCGGGTGGGATGGGCCTGGGTAAAGCTCAGGATGGGCCGGGTGAATTTTTCGAACCACAGGATATACAGCAGGAAGGTGCCGATAAAGGCCAGCAGGTTGACCGCACGCCAGCGGCGGAAGAAGGCACAGCCCATCGCACCGAGGCTGAGTATCAGGACATAGCCGAACAGATGATGCGGGAGGTTCTGGCCTGTGGACAGAAACAGCGGTGTGGCATATCCGCCCAGCAGCGACAGGATGGCCACCAGTACTTCGTCGAGCAGGACCGCATAGGCCATGGCAGCAATGGTGATGACAATGGCGGCGGCAAAGGCCGGGGTGCTGTCGACCAGGTGATATCCCCGGTAAGCCCAAAACACGGCGGCATAGAGCAGGGCAAAACCCATGGCGCTGACCCCTTTGGCAACGACCTCATAGCCGCGGCGACGGGTGATTTCGCCAATCACAAAGGCCACGATCCCACCTGCAGCGACGGCACTGACACGTGCCCAGGGTCCCAGCCAGGCTTCATCGATGGCATGCTTGAGGATGAAACCGACGGCAGCAATCACACAGACGATGCCGGCAACCAGAATCCACTGGGTACCGATCTGCTGTTCCAGTCCTTTGCGAATAACCGGCTGCGGTTCTGCAGGCTGCGATGTTACGGGTGTAACCGGCTCGGCTGCCGGCTGAGGCTGTGGTTTTGCATACTTTTGAACGAGGATATCGATTGTACCTTGCTCGGCTGGTACAGGAGGTGTTTCTTTTGGGGGGACCGGCTCGATTGTAACGGGTGCAATCGGCTGCGGGACCGGCTCAACAGGGATAGACTGAACCGGCTGGGGGGTTGACTGAGGCTGGGGCTGAGGTGAGGGAGTCGGACTCTCCTGACGAAAACGCAGACGCCGCAATTCGGCTTTGAGGTTGTCCAATTCCCGGCTGAGGGTGCCGAGCTTGCCGAGGCAGACCATGGCAATAATAAATCCTGCCGGCCCAATCAGGGCAAAGCCCAGTCCAAATAAAATCACCAGTCCTTCAAAAGGTCCCATGAGTTTTCCTTTATGCTTTGACTTGTTTGTGTTCGATCGCGATGGTTCGGATTTTGCGGATGTCCAGTTTGCCGGAGCCGAGTGTCGGAATAGATTCGACGGCAATCAGGTTGTCCCGTCTGGGTTTGGCCAGATTCGGCAGATCACTGCGGCCCAGGATATCCGCCAGGTGCTGGCCGTCCACCATCGACTGGACATACAAAACCACAATCTGTTCGCCCTTTTTCTCATCCGGGATGCTGGTCACGGCCACGGCGCGATCCTGAAGCTGGAGTTCCTTCTGGCAGACTTCCTCGATGGCAGTATGGGAAATCATCTCGCCGCCGATTTTGCTGAAGCGGCCAAGGCGGTCGGTGATGGTGATAAAGCCCTCGTCGTCGATGGTGACGATATCGCCGGTGTTGTACCAGCCGTCCTGAATGACTTCGGCGGTCTGGTCGGGAGCGTTCAGGTAGCCTTTCATGACGCTGGCGCCTTTCACCCACAGGACACCCTGCTGACCCGGCTCGACAAGCCGGCCGGTGTCGGGATCGATGACACGGGTGGCTAAGCCGGGGATGGGTCTGCCGACGGAGCCGGCTTTGGTACCCTGCTGGCGGCAGCCGTCCACTTCCACATCGGGCACATTAACCGACACCAGCGGCGATAATTCCGTGGCGCCGTAGCCTTCGAGCGGACGGACGCCGAAATAATTTTCGAAGCTGTCGGCCAGGGATTGCTTCATCTTTTCGGCACCGACGATGAAATGCTCAATGCTGCGGAAATCTTCACGCTCGCAGCGGCGGATGTAGGTCAGCAGGAACGTCGGCGTGCCGAAGAGCATGGTGCACTGGTACTGGCTGACGGTCTGGCCGACCAGTTTTCCATCGAGCGGATTGGGGACAAAATGGACCGAGACTTCCGACAGAATCGGCAGCCACATGGCGGTATTGAGGCCGAAGGAATGGAAAAACGGCAGAATCCCGCAGAGGCGGACGGATTTGTCGAACTTGAAGATCATCCGCACCGCTTCCATATTGGACAGCAGGTTATGCTGGCTGAGCATGACGCCTTTGGGGCGGGTGGAACTGCCGGAGGAATACAGAATCGCGGCGGTCTGGTCGGGATCGACTTTACGGAATCCTCCCATCCAGCGGGCGGGAATCAGGATAGCCTTCAAGAGGGCTTTTTTCTTGTCGCGGTTATTAATGGCGGCGGCGAGGTCTTCGACGAACAGATATTTGGAATCATCGGCAGGTAATCCGAGCTTCTCGAGGAATGCCCGTGAGGTAACGATGGTCCGGATGCCGCATTCATCGATAGCCGTCTGGCGGTCGGACTGGGTGACGGTATAGTTCAGGTTGACGGCGGTCTTTCGCAGCAGACCGATGGCGATATTGGCAACCGCCCCGCCGACACTGGGCGGCAGGAGGATGCCGATGTTCTGCTGGTTTTTGAGGATGGGCCGGTAGCGTTCGGCGAAGAGGATGGCGGCAATCAGGGTCTGGCCATAGGTCAGTGATTTGCCGGTGGTATCGGTCATGGACAGGCGTTTCCAATTGCGGCGGGCGATTTTGACAAAGGTCTGGGCCATCGAAAGACGATGGTATTTGCGGGATTCGATCCAGTCGCAGGATAATTCGAGGACGGCCTGGCGAATCGTGCGGGCGGTGGAATCGGCGGGCATGGAGGCTCCGAAATGCACGCTGACGGGGTATTCGAGCGGGCGGGGTCTGCGACTGAACAGTTTGCCATAGCGATGGCTGGAGACAGAGTCCCACAGGCCGCCCAGATAAACGGGGATAACAGGGCAGTCGGTGGCTTTGACAATGCGTTCCAGGCCGGGGCGGAAGGACGCCAGGTGGCCCGTGCGGGTCAGATAACCTTCGGCAAAGATGCACACAATGTAGCCGTCTTCAATGGCCTTGCGGGCCTTGTTCAGGGACTCGACAAGCTGTCGCGGGCCGTCGGCGGCACTGATGGGGATAGCCTTGATAAAGCGGAAAAACCAGTGCAGACGGGGGCTTTCGTAGATGGGACGATCCACGAGGAAGCGGATGCGTCGATGCTGGACGGCGCTGAGGACCAGGCCATCCATCCAGGAGACATGGTTGGCCACCAGCAGTGCCCCGCCTTCGATGGGCAGATGTTCTTCGCCGAAGACACGCAATCGATAGATCATGCGAATGGGAATCGACAGGACGAAACGAAATACATATTCCCGCAAATAATACAGGGTTACGATAAAGGTCAGAATCCCCAGCCCCGACAGGACGATAAACAGGGATGAGGCAGACATTTTAAGCATGCCGGCCAGAAGTCCCACAATGCCCGAGGCCAGGGCGACGCCCAGCCAGCCCAGCGAGTTGGAGGCGGCGATAATGCGTCCCAGCAGGGCACGGTCGGCCCGAATCTGGATGAAGGTCTGGACCGGCACGATGTATAAGCCCGCACCGGTACCCATCAGAAAGATGGCGATGAAAATCCATGTTTTGGAGGGGCCGGCGGCCAGCCATATCGTACCGATGGAAAATAACAAGGCTCCAAAGGGAATGATGCCGGCCTCCAGACTCCGGCCGGACAGTCTGCCGGCCCAGAGGGAGCCGATGCCGATGCCGATGGCGGCGATGACAAACAGATAGCCGCTCTGGATGGCATTGTATTGGCAGACCTCGATGCCGTAGGGAATCAGGTTAATCTGGGCAAAGCCTGCCAGAAACATGAAGACCGCTGCGGCAAAAACCGACGCCAGCAGATTGACATCCTGCCGGACCAGCCGCAGGGTCCGCCAGACCTCGACGAAAAACAGCGGATGAGAACTGCCGGACTGTCCGCCGGCGGGGGTTTTGCGAATCAGCAGGGATGTAATGGTTCCGACCACGGCCACGACAACACAGCCGATGCCGGCCAAGGGGTATCGTTCGCCGGTAAGCTGAGCCAGTGCGGGAGCGGCGGCCATGCCCAATACGACGGCCAGGTAGGTCATGCCCTCCAGATAGGCGTTGGCCCGCGACAAATGCTGCGGGGCGGCCAGTTCGGGGATGATGCCGTATTTGCTCGGGCCGAAGAAGGCGCTCTGGGTGCACATCAAAAACAGCACGGCATAACAAAAGACCGTGTTGGACATCCAGAACGCCAGGCAGCCCAGCGCCATCAGCACGATTTCGGCAAATTTGACCAGCACGATAATCCGGCTTTTGCTGAAGCGGTCGGCCAGGACGCCGGCAAACGGGGTGAACAGCAAAAACGGAATGACAAACAGCATCGCGGCGGTCGAGCTGACCTGGGAGGCCTTGTCCTGTCCGAGTTTGCCGATTAATAAGAAAATCATCAGCCCTTTGAACAGGTTATCGTTGGCCGCACCGAGAAACTGCGTGGCATTCATGTAGCCGAATGTATTGCCGATTTGGGACGATTCTGTTTTCATGATTATTGTACCACGGCGGAGTTTTCTTTCCCGCAATGCTCGCAATAGGGCAATAACGTATGGCGTATCTGGCCGCAGGAGTCACATTTATCATAGAGGTTCGTCCCGCAGGCCGGACAGGTATAGACCTGCCCAGCGAGTGCATCTTTATCCTGCCCCAGGACCAGGGTTGTCTTTTTCCGCAGGCCGCCCGCATAGCGAAGCAGGCCGATGCGGATGGGCTTGGAGCAAACCGGACATATATGCTTGTCGTAATCCTGCTGATACTGGCGAATGAGCAGCTCTTTTTTGGGCGAGATGATCATCCGAATCAAATACGCCAGAATACGAATGACGATCGCCAGTATCACAAGCAGAACGATATATTTAAAGTAGCGTGTGGGAAATACGTCGTGAACAACCATTAACAGTTTGATAAAGACTGCAATAAACGCCGCCCAGACGATGGCCCAGTAGGTGCTTGTGCGGTACTTCATAAACAGCCAGGAGATGACCAGGGAAATCGGCACGAGGATTCCTAGTTGGATGGCCGCGATTTTCCATCTATGCTGTTGGACTAACTGCTGTAATTCGACCTGAGCATCCTGTTCACTGCGTTTTATTTTTTCACCGACGGCGGCCAATTTATCCTCTGTTTCCTGTTTCCGGGCGGTCAGATCGGTGACCTGCTGGATAAATTGCTCCGCTTGTTTCTGCTTGTCCAAAAAGGCGTCCTGACTTTTCTGCAGGGTCAGCCAGCTTTGTTCGGAAAATTCGATATTCCTGGCCAGACTTTCCCGCTGCAGGCTCAAAAGCTGATCCATTGTACTGCGGAGATTGCTGACACTGTCGTCAAGGTTGCGCTGTTTTTCCCGGACATTCTGAAGCTGGCGCTCGATGTGCTGCAGTTCCTGCTGCAATTGGCTGCGCTGCAGGTCATCGTCAGCATTGACATAACGGGCGCGCACTGCATGATATTGGGGGCCTTCCATCGTGCCGATGTCCTTGGTGACAAAATTGAGCAGCCAGTAGAACAATATACCAAAGACAACGCTCAGCAGCAGGATAAAAAAGCGTATTCCCCACGAGCCTCTGGTTTTTCGTTTGGTTTCCATGCCTTCCATCTCCTTATTGATTTATACCCAACGGGTATGATTATTCCGCGAGCAAAATCAGCAAGTGGTTGATGCCACTGTACTTAGCCGCGCCGAAACGAAATAGTTCAAGTACAATCAGTCTAAATACCGTACGACCCGGCTAATCGCAGTCTGCCTGCAGGGTTGTGCCTCGTTAAACAACTCATGCTTTGCAGCCGGGAGGATTTCCATTTGTGCGGCGGGGAATTTGTCCCGCAGCAATTGGGTATTATACCGCCAATCCACGGTGGTGTCTCTATCTCCCTGCAAAATTAACAGCTCTTTTTGTCTGGTTTGGATGCGTGTAAAGTGGTCGTTCCAGTCGAAAATCGATTTGACCCAGTCGAGTGAGACGACGGAGATGTGCAAGGGGTCGCAATGTCTGTTAAAATAGAGAAAGTCTGGGTCGGAGGAATTGGCCTGGGGCACGCGAGGGACACGATCCGTAAACGTCCGGTAAAAGGCATACGTAGCCTTGGAGACGGTATAACCCCGCCAGCGTATCAGGGGGGCGGCGAGGACGATCTTGTCAAACAGGTCGTCCTGTCCCGCTATCAGGCTGTCCAGGCCCACCGTGGCGCCAGTGCTGAACCCAACAAAATGGATTTTCATGGCGGACTCAGCCGGGGGCTGGCCGGGGGCCGAATAAAAACTCAGTCCCGCTCGCAATCCCCGGGGCCTGGGCATGCATGTTTCAGCATCCAGTATCTGTTTAATTTCCTTCACAAAGTCCCGTAACGCCTGTGTGTAATCCCCTAAAGCTCCTGCTGCCGCCTGATGTCCTTCGCTCAGCCCATGGCCGGGTAGGTCAAAGGCCCCTACCGCAAAGCCATCGTCCAGCAGGCCGGCAATCAGATGCTTCATCTGGCCGGTATGGTTCATATAGCCATGTAAAACAATAACGAGGGCTTTGCAGGCCGCCGGCGTCCAGAGATGCCCGGCCAGTTTCAGCCCCCCGCTGGCAAACCAGCCGAAGCGGTGCCGGACATAAGACCAATCCAGTCCGTAATGGTCAAAATAAGACTTGACGGGTTCGGGATGTTGCGTCTCCCTGGTTTCGGTCAGCCTATCCATCACGGACTGGATTGTCTGTTGATCCTGCATATCCCCTATCTTAGTTGAATGGTCTATGGTTACCACGATTAATCCTTGATCTTCAAAATTTCTTGTTCGGAAATTGGTTTTGTCTTTTTGATCGCCTCAACCGATTTCAACGTCTTTTCGCCGGGTTTATACAAGGCCACAATTGCATCGGTGACATCCACGAACTGGGCACCATCGACCTGATAATCGATCTGCCATTTGCTGAGAATGATATCGACTCCCGCCTGCTGAGCTACGGTTGCTAATTCCTTCTCCACGGGGGTAAGCCATTGTTTAACCGGGGCTGTCCCAAAGCCCATCAAATGTGCCTTTTGCTGATTCTGGCTGCCCCATTGTTCAAGCTCCTTGACTTTCTGCTCATCTCCTGCCGCCTTTGCTGCTTCCATCTCCTTCATCTTGTCGCGGATCTGGGCATTCCACCATTCGGAAGAGACACTGGCGATGGCAACACAGCGGGAATCATACACCCCCACCCGCAACGGCTTGACGACCGTTTTATCCTGGCCGTGAACCGCCTGCGACACCAATCCCATAACCAGTACTACGCCTGCGGCCATTGCCAAACCTGTAATCCATCTCATCGTACACATCCTTTCTGCATTTTATTTTGTACGCGTGTCGTTTCCGTTGCGATTCCGATAGCCATTATCATTCCAATCAGTACCATGCTCAGAACGGTCAGCCATGTCCAGGTCATGTTACACATCCTTTCTTGCTTTGGGTTTTGTGCATTCTTTACTTTTTTGACTCTGTATTAACATAAACAAAGGGCGTGCCACTCTTTAAAATGACCATATACACTTATATATAAATGACTTACGGTGTTTTGCAATAAACACGGAATGGATACAAATAACCAAGACATGCAATTTATGTATATCAAACAGACCATAATTGTATAATCAACTCGTGAATACAAAAAAGGCCGGGATAACGGTCCCGGCCTCAAAGATTACGTAAACCACCTTTATTAATGCCAAACTTCAGGCCGTGGTTAGCCGACTGAGGCAATCTCCGGCCGCTGGGCGGCCAAGTGCTGTTTCTGATAGCACTGTTCCCGGAAAATGGCAATTTCGGCATCCAGATTGGGGTTGGGGGAGTCCCCAAAATAGGCATCAATCACCGGAAAAACGATATCCGGATGCTGTTTTCTCCACCGGCGAATCATGCCTTCGGTCTTGGCAGTGACGACGCCTTCGTGCATGCAGGTAAAAGGCCCGACATGGAAGATGCCGGAGATGCCGCGTCCGTGCCCGCCGGAAATGCCATGCAGCAGGACATAGACCATGCCGATTCCGAGGATGGACTCGCCGCTGATGGAACTGTGGAATTCACCGGCATTTTCGACGGTCTTGAGCAGGGTCATCATCGGAGGCAATGAATGTCTGCCGTTGAGGATGTCATGAAATGGTTCCGACATAATTTTTCGGATATGCCGGATATAGGCATATTTGACCGTAAGCTTTGTCCATGCGGCAATACCGCCGAAGACGTCACGCCAATCAAACGTCTTTAACGCCGTTGCGATGCGACGACGCGTTTGCAGCAGATTGGTGCAGTTGATATAATCAAACCATTCGATCATGGAACAGCGGACGGCTTCGAGGCGATTTTCTTCGAGTTTTTCAATCACGTTATTGGTGTAGGGGTCATGCATCCGCATATAAATCTCGCCGGAATACAGCACCAGCGGGAAACGTTCGCTGGGTTGAAACCGACCGAACTGGCGGACCGTCTCCTGCCCCCAGGCAGCCAGTTCCTTGACAGTGCAGCCCCGCATGAGACATTGTTCCAGTTCGGCCAGCCGCAATTCCTTGAGCTGTTCGACCTGGTCTTTGGGGCAATAGGGCCGGTAGCGCAGTGTGATATCATCCAGCAGGTCGCTGGCAATCAGACCCCGCAGCAGCAGTTTTTGTATCGCCATTTGATCGCGGCTTGTATATTTATCACCGAGAATATCCAAATAATCCATTTGGGTTGACGGGCCGGCGATGGGCAAGTCCGCATAGCCTTCGTCATCGAGGAAAAACCGTACCGTCTCCCGATATTTGCCAAAGCGGCACGGGCCATCGGTTGTGGGCAGGATAAACACATAGCGGCTTGTGACCGCTTCCCGGCCATGACGCTGTGTTTCCTGTTCCAGAAATCCCAGCAGGTCCCCTACCACACCCTTGAGGGGGTGGCAGACTTCCGTGTGAATATGCTTGCGGGCCAGTTCATAGCCTTCCCGGGTGTTGGTCGGCAGAACGATCGCTTCAATCTTATAATGACGCAGGCACGCCGCCGCGATGCGGCTGCTGATTCCCATGTAGGGCAGCAGCCACGTCCGTCCGTCGATGCGGCTGGGTTTTGTGATGTCGGTCATGTTCATGCTCCTTGTGATAATGGCCATGCACAACGCGTTCAAAGGCCTCGGTTCGGGTAAGGAACGGGGCGTTGTTGGTCTGTGCATCGGTTAACAATGTCAGCATCGGCTTGCCGCCGGCAAGATGGATGCGTTCTTCCTGATAGATTTTCATGCTGTCCGGGCCGCAGCCGAAATTCATCAATCGAATCGGATATAATCCCGGACGCGAGGCCGCATACAGGTGGGCACGCAGGATATCGATGCTTTCGCACCAGTACTCGGTCTGTTTCAAGTCCTGGCTCAGTGCGGCAAAGCGGTGCCGCAGGAAAATCTGCGGGATAAAATCCAGCCCCCGCGTCTGCGAAAACATGGCACCGGCATAGGAACTGGCTTCCGGGTCCAGCACGACATAATCACGGCCGACGCCGAGGTAGGCGATGCGGTCGCTGGTTTTTTCGAGGAAGCTGTCGCCGCGGGCGTAAAGGTCTTCGAGAAAGGCTTTTTCCGCGGCATCGGCGGCTTCGATGGCATCGCTGATCTGACGGCGCGAGAACCGATAGCCTTTGCTGCGCAGGTCTTTGTCGATATTTTCCACCAGAATGGGGCCGCTGTTGAACTGCAGTACGGGGCTAAGCTGTTTTTGCGGGTCCAGCGACAAGTCATCGTTCAGGATGAACGCCTCAGACTCCGTATAAATACAGTATTTGAGGGAATGACTGCCCTTCTGGAAATGCTCGATGAAGGTCGGGTTGAACTGATAGCGAATACCGGGGTGATTCATCAGCAGCATGGCGTGGCCGGTGACCAGTTTGCGGGCGATGCAGAAGTCGGTCTTGGAATGATCCACACCCTGACGGGCAATGGCTGTATTGCTGACCGGAGAGGCCACCGGCACAAATCCGAGCCGGGCCAGCAGCGCCGCCGACCAGATGCCTTTTTCGGCAATGGTGGACGTCGCCCGTCGGATACCCACGGTTTTATCCGGGGCGGGCTTGCCGTCGAGGTCGGCCAGCAGAAGGCCGTATCGGCGAAAATGCTTATCGAAAATCGAGTGAAAGACATCGACATAATTGGTTCGCGGTTTTTCACGGCTTTCTGAATTGCCTTTGGGGCAGAATCCGCCGCTGAGAATCGTTTCGTTATCGATGGAAAACACATCCAGAACACAATCCCGCATGTCGCAGCTTCGGTCCACGACGTCTTTGCATTTCTGGCGCGACTTGCAGAATTCCATGGTCACCAGTTCCCACCCGCGAAACGCCGTCTCACAGGCCATGCCGCTCTGAGTCATCTGGTTAATATGGGACAGCACATCCAGCGCCGCTCCCCAGGCCCCGAATATTTCGCGGTGCGGATAGGCGTAGATATCCTTGTTGGCCACCTGGGCCAGCGCCGCCAGGAACGCCTTGCCCAGGGCAGGCCCGCCCTGAGCCGAACAGACCGAGCCGGTGTTCTGGGCACCGCCGACGAATTTATGATAATAGCTGGCGGCGGTCCCGCGGACGATTGCCGCAGCGATTTCTTCGCGGGTAAAGCCTTCGGAAATCAGCCGGGTCTCGTCCATTTCCATAAAGACACCGCAGGTCGAGTCGATAATCGGAACCCGTTTGGCTCGCAGGGCATACTCCTGCAGAGTCGTCCGCACATCCAGACCAATCAGGTCGGCCATATTTTCGAGCGTCTGGCCGCAGCCGGCCTGACAACTGAAATTCATCTTGGCATCGCGGACACTGCCGTCTTTGTTGAAGACGGTATATTTCATGTCCTGGCCGCCGATTTCAAAAATCGTATCGACGCGCTTGTCGTAGTGCCGGACGCCGAGGGCATGGCAGGTGATTTCGTCGGTAATGCGATCCGCGGGAGTCTTGCCCTGCTGACGAATCTGGTCGGCCTTTTTGCGGCTGAGCAGGAGCTTTTCGTATAGTTTTCGCGCCGAGCCAGTGGCCCCGACACCCCGGACAATAACACAGTCACGGTGCCGGCTCAGATAACGCAGGACCTCTTTGAGCGAGTTTTCCGGGTCGCCGTTGGTTTTGATATACAATTTATCCAGCAGCGTGCCGTCGAGCCGAACCATGGCACATTTGGTCGTGGTGCTGCCGCCGTCAATGCCGATGACGACTTCTGTACCCGGGGCGATGGGCTTATCGGCTGCGGGATGGGTTTCGTGAATCAGATGCAGATGAGAGCCAAGCGCCGGGGCAAAACTGCGGCGATTGCGGCCCTGCTCGGCAATGGCATCCAGATCCTTCATATCCAGCACATAGTGCTGCGGTGCGTCCATGCCTTTGCAGGCGATGCCGATAGCCCCGATATTTTCAAAATAGTCGGGCCGCTGAATCGTCAGGCCAATGGCCTTTTCCAGCTCAGCCTTAATCAGCAGGTTATTGAATACGCCGCCGGTGCCGATGGCCTGCTGTGGAATCAGCTCGCGGTTGCCCAGCACATCAATCATGTAATTGCGTGCCGTGGTTCGGAACAGGCCGGCGAGGTTGTCTTCTTTATGAACACCTTCGTTTTGCTTGTGAATCAGGTCGGACTGAATCACGATCCCGCATCGGGCCAGAAATTCGCTGGGGGCGTGGGCCTGACGGGCTTTTTCTTCGGCCAGGGCGTAAATTCGAGCATATCGGGATTGCGCGTCGGATTGTTCCTGCCCTCCGACTTCGGCTTCCAGGAGCCGCTTGCATTGCTTGGCCAGCAGGGTGCCGGAACCGCCGCCGCACTTGCTGCTGGGGCGGCATTCGATAATCGTCATCCGGCCCTGAATAGTCTTCAGATGGAAGAAATACGCATCCTTGGCGCCAATATGAAAGATATAGACCGTCTGGGGGGCAATGACTGTCGCCCCGTAGGGAATGGCCACGCTTTCGTAATCGAAGGTAATGCCCGGGATGGCATCCTTTAATAACAGCGCCCCGCTTCCGGTAAATGCGGTGTTGATAATCCGGCCGGGGTCAATCTGAGTACAGATGTCCTGCCAGGCCTGCCGGAGGGCGGCAGTGGGATTGGCAAAGTGCTTAATCGGCGTCGGCGAATAGACGACTTCCTGCCGGCGGTTCAGCACGGCGTAATGAACGGCCTCGCTGCCGATGTCAAATCCAACAAATAATCCGTTTTCTACCCTTGATTGAATCATAAGGCACCTTCCAAAGACCTCATTAATGCGTTCACAAAGTTCTGTCTGGTCTTAATACTGGCGATATCATACAAAACTGCATCCAAAACTTCCAGATGCAACTCCGATAATACCGCAAATTTAGGAATTATCAGGTCCATTTCCCGTCTTCTTGTTAATTTACTTGATTCATTGCTATGGTAAATATGTTAATCAAACCATGTGCCAGCAGCTTGAATTCCCATAAACCATTTATTTTCATAGATTTGCAAAATACGCCGTCTGCAGGAACACCTGAAATGCAAAATTTCAATTGCATTTTTTGAATACAGGATATACATTTTATGTATGAAGCTAATCAAAATACCCCAGGCCGACCGCGTATTTTTTCAGACGATCGCAGATGCGTCCTATACCAATCCATTCAGCGAGAAGCGAGAAAGTCTTGACCGACAGATTGCGGGATTGACCGAAAGCGACACCAAAGGATTGTCGTGGCCGCAGATTGTGCCGGCGGTGATTCATAAAGTCCACAGCAAGCTGGCCGAACTGGACCACCAGATTCCCGGGCAACCCGCCTCCATCGACCATTTTAATCCGGAAGATCGGGAATTGATGAAGTATGTTTTTTTATTCGAGGTATTTCATCGATTTGCTCTGGATTTTGATACTCTCATCCGCAAACAGGAAAAAAATCCGGACAAGTCGCTGCCGGTGCCGTTTGCCGCCAGGACGTTTGAACATCTTGCGGCACGAGGATTTACGCCGGCACAACTGGCCCGCTCATTTGCCCTGTTTTACCAGATCCGGCGGGCGTTTTATTTTATTAACCAGGGCCTGGTCGGGCGAAGTGCGTGTATGCGCAAGCTGCGTATGGACTTATGGAATAATATCTTCACGCAGGATATCCGCGGGTATGAGCAGTATCTCTGGGATAAAATGGAGGATTTTGCCACCCTGATTGAAGGCCCCACCGGCTCGGGCAAAGGGGCGGCCGCGGCAGCCATCGGCAAAAGCGGCTGGATTCCCTTTGATCCTGCGGCCAATGCCTTTCAGTACAGCTTTACGAACCTGTTTGTTGCCGCCAACCTGAGCCAGTACGCCCCGACACTGCTGGAAAGCGAGCTGTTCGGGCATACGCGCGGGGCATTTACCGGGGCGGTCACGGATCACGACGGTTTATTCGGCCTGTGCAGGCCTCACGGGACGATTTTTCTTGACGAAATCAGTGAAGTGGCAACCCAGGTCCAGGTCAAACTCTTGAAAGTGCTTGAAGAACGGACGTTTACGCCGGTCGGCAGCCACAAACCGAGGCGTTTTTTTGGGCGTGTCGTGGCGGCGACCAATCGGCCGACTGAAGAGCTGCGACGCACGGGGGCATTTCGCGAGGATTTTTATTATCGGCTTTGTGCCGACTGCATCCAGATGCCCAGCCTGGCCCAGCGGATTGAGGAAAATCCGGACGAACTGACTGAGCTGGTCGAGCATTTCAGTGTGCTGATTACAGGACAGGATATTCCGGAATTGTCGGAAAAGGTGCTGGATGTGATTCAGAGACGGCTGGGCAGGGACTACCCGTGGCCGGGCAATGTCCGCGAGCTGGCCCAGTGTATCCGCCGGGTCATCCTTAAGGAAGACTACCAGCCGCAGGTGCCCAGGCCGACGACGCAGATTCAGGAATTCCTGAATGGGGTGCAGCAGGCGAATTATTCGGCGGACGAACTGCTGAATCAGTACTGCAAATGGCTGTATACGAAATATCCATCCTATCAGGATGTCGCGCGGATTACGGGCATCGACTGGCGCACCGCTAAAAAGCGGATTGAGAAGAAGTGATTGTGTGGGATAAAAAATTAGAAATTCGCGGCATTCCTAAAAAAGGAATGCGGATGAGAGGAGTTGAACCTCCACGAGCATTTAAGCCCACAGGCACCTGAAGCCTGCGCGTCTGCCAATTCCGCCACATCCGCAAAGGAAAGGCTATCATAGCCATTTCGTGCCTGTCGTCAAGTGTTTTTATCGAAAATTGCCGTGTAAACCGGCATAAATCAGCTAAATTAGGACACAAAACAGTGGATTCAGCGTCTTGTTCTGCCGAATAAAAAGAGTTGTTACATCCACATATTAACACAAACAGGACTATTACGCTATGAAAAATCGCTGGCTGATTGCCGCAAGTGCCGTAGGAATCCATATTTCCATCGGCTCGGTTTACGCCTGGAGCTGATTATTCCCTGTTATGGCGGGGGTTTTGCCTCCATGCCAGCCTTCATCACCGACGTATTTGGTGCAAAATAGGTCTCTGCCATGCCGGGGCTTATTCTGACTGTCTTGTCTGCGACGGGTATTGCAAGGCTGCTTTTAATATCGCGGAGCTGATAGCCGGGCTGATGATTGCTGTTATCCTGAAATTAACACTCCAATCAAGGCTAATCAAATCCTGATTCACGCCTTTAATAGACCTCGTCTGAGCCGCCGAAGATGACTTTGATCCGGTCAATGTTGGGAATCACCGGCAGCATATTGGGCATCGGGCTGTAGGCATCGGACCAATAGACCAGAAACGCCTTGCCCATCATATATTCCATCGGCACGATACCCATACGGTAGGCCGGCTGGTTGGTAATGCCTTTGCCTTCTTCCGACCAGAGCCGGGCATCGAGGCTGTTGGGGCTGTTGTCGCCGCAGACAAAAAATTCTTCATCTTCCAGCTTGAACGGGTCTTCCTCATTGGCTCGCAGTGTCGCCTGGGAGATATAGTAGGTATCTCGAAATAATCCCAGATGGCTGACCTGTATCTGTCCTCGACCGAGGAGGCGGACCTGCGGCTGAGGAGACGCCTTGCGTTTGGGTGCCGGCCTGACCGGCAGGTCGAAACTGAGTCGATTTTCGCCATACCGCAGCACTAATCGATGGTCCACGTTGGCAAATTCAAAGACCGTCAGCCGGTTATCCGAGGCCGGGCGAATCGGCGTGCGAGCCAGGTCGTCGATCCGGTCGCCCTGCCGCCGCTGGAGGATGAGCATGCCGGCAAAATCGACACGGCCGATATAATGCACGCCGTTTTTTTCAAGTGATGCCCCGACGCTGCCGCGGGTTTCGGGGCGTACATAAAACCGCATCATCAGGTCGCTGCACACGGGCTGTCCGCGCCGCAGCATGTCACTGTTGTAGGCATAGGTTGAATGGAAATCATTGCCGACTTCGCTGTTATACAGCAGCGAGTGATCCCGCGTGTCGTCCTCGTTGAGACAAAACACCGTCGGGCCATCGGCATTGAGGTTCCATCGGCTGTCGGTATTCGGCTCATTTTCAAAGGGCTGGCGCCAAGTCCGATTGAGTGCATCCGCGGCGGCAGCCTGACCGGCCGGGCCGGCGGCGCCAAAGGGCTGGTAATCGTTGTCATAAATCGGCATCCACAGTTCCTGCTGGACTTTGGCGGGCTTGCGCTGGATCTGGCCGTTGATGAACACGTCGCCATCAATCAACTGCACCGTCTCGCCGGGCAAGGCGATCAATCGCTTGATATAGTTAATCGCCGGATTGGTCGGATTTTTAAAGACCACCACATCCCAGCGTCGGGGCGGCACATACTGATAAATGCTTTTAAGGACGAAAATACGGTCGCCGTTCTGCTGACGTCCAATGGCCGTCGTGGGCTGGTAATACCCGCAACTGGAGCACTGCGGTCGATTGTACAGCGAGGTATCCCCGCCAACATCATAGGCATGGCCGCATCGCACACAGCGCAGATGATAGTGCGCTCCTTTGAGCGTTTCAGCCATGCTGCCGGTGGGAATCTGGAAAGCCTCGACTCCAAATGCCCGGAATACCAGGGCCAGAATCAGCGCCACCAGGAGCCATTCAATGGTATTGATTATCCCTTCCATCGCCGCACTGCGACGGGGGATATACTCCTGCTGGGGCGGCACCGCCTGCTGTTGCTGCTGTTCGATTTCATCCATGCGATTGCGAATTCCTACGGATTTGATGATTTCGCCGAAAAACGGTCGCTGCCGTAAATGATTTTCATCCCGTCCGGTTCCGGGGGGCCGTCCAGGTAGGGAATGATGCGCCAGCCCTGCCGTTCAAACCGCCAATTGCCCGGGAAATGAACAAAAAATGCCTTGCCGACGAGGTAGTCCCGCGGCACAATCCCATCGCGGTAGGTCTGGCCGGGATTGGCTTTGGTCGGTTCTTTCCACATGCGGGCATCATAGCTGTTGGGGCTGTTATCGCCGCAGACGAAAAACTCGTCCGTCTGCAGGTCCAGCGGCTTGCCTTCGGAGGCACGCATCACGCGATTGTCTTCGGCGCCGGTGTAGTAGATGTCCCGCATGAGCTTGATGTGGCGAAGCTGGGCATTGCCATAACCAACAATCTCGGCAGTCGGGCTTGATTGGCGGTTCTTGCCGGCATCGTCCCGGCCCGTACCGAGGTCATATTCGAGCTTATCGACACCATATTCGAGAATGAGCTTATGATCCACGTTGGCAAATCGCAGCAATGCCATCTGGTCGGCAGTGCCTGAAAGAGCGCTTCCTGCGGCCAACTGCTCTTCGGTGCCGTCGGCCCCGATTCGGCTGATCGACATTTGACCGCTGGAATCCACCAGGCCCCGGTAACGGATGCCGTACTTGCCAAGCACTGCACCGATGCCGCTGTCGGCTCCGAGATCAACATAATACGCCAGCATAAGGTCGCTGCACACGGCCATCGCGGGAATCATTTGGGAGGGATCATAGCCATAGACGGCCTTGAAATCATTGCCTTTGACTGGATTGTATCGCAGGCTTCGCATGGCATTCCTGTCACCGCCGGTCAGAGAAAAGACCATCGGTCCGTCGGCATTGAGACTCCAGCCCTGGTCTGCCGGCTCAAACGGCTGCTCCCAGCGGCGGCCGTTGAATCGTGTCCCATCCGTCCGGGCCGGCTGGTAATCATTATTGTAGATCGGCATCCAGAGTTCTTCCTGGACTTTGGCGGGTTTGCGGGCAATCCGGTCGTTGATATAAATATCGCCATCGATAATTTCGACCCGTTCACCCGGCAGTGCGATCAGCCGCTTAATATAATTAATTTCCGGCTGAATCGGATTTTTGAAGACGATGACATCCCAGCGTTTCGGCTCAAAGAACTGGTAAATGCATTTCAGGACAAAAATCTGATCGCCGCGTGAGACAGCGCGTTTGGGGGCGGGTTTTCCATCGGCGGTATAAAACTGGCCATCGACTTTGCTGGGCTGACCGCTGTCTTCATACCAGCCGCAGCTGGGGCAGCGGGGAAACAGCGGTATGATAGGCAAATCCTGTCGCGGGACGGAGTTTTCCGCCATCTTATATCCGCTGGGATAAAACTCATAATCATAGCGATAGCCGCATTCCGAGCAGCGCAGGCGGAAATGGGAGCCGCGGAGCGTTTCGGCCATACTGCCGGTGGGGATTCGATAGACCTGCATAACAAAGACAATAAAGACCAGCGTCCCGGCCAGTGCCGTGATAATCCATTCCAAATTATGATAGACAGCATCGACTTTCGCATCGCCGCTGACGATATATTTCCCGACGTTTTTTTTCATAGGCTCATCCGCACATTGACAGTTCCTCAGAGGCGACGACGCCGGACTGAGGCGGTTTTATTCAAGCCGACTGTTTCATCGGCCGCCCAAACGAAAAACCTGCAAAATAGAGATAAAACAGGATATTATCCTATTCCTCTGGCCGGCGGTCAAGCAATTCTGTTTCATTTTGTATAAATCCCAGTCAAAATAGTGGCTCCGGATGACAGGGGCAAATTTTTGCCTAAAATCAGGCCCAAAACGGCTTAAATACACTCCCGACAGCCAATATCCAATTCAATGAAATTTTTGCAAAAAATTGCTTGCCGGTTCGAAGTCTATTCTGTATAGTGATTTGCGTCAGGTGTCGGAGATGTGATAAAGGCTATATAAAACGGGCTGGATTTGCTGCGATACCGGATGCGGGCAGTGCCCGAAGAGCAGCAGGTTATGTCAAACGGGATTTTTTAGAGCAGGCGAATGCGGTTTTAAGCTGTTTTTAACCGTCGGAAATTAAGGAATACTCGTCTGGCTAAATAAAGATATTATATATAATTTATTTGCAGGTTTAGGTTTTAGCCCAAAAGGCTTGTGGCGGATACGCCTTCAATTTATCGCTATTGTTTATATTATTAATCTCAGGTTTATACTTCGTGAGGGTATCCGAATGGCAACCATCACCAAAAAAGAGTTAATTGACCGGATCGCTGAAACCTCTCAGGCCAAGCGTGTGCTGGTCAAACGCATCATCCAGTCTTTCCTTGACGAAATCGTCGGGGAACTGGCTCAGGACAACCGCCTCGAGTTCCGTGATTTCGGAATCTTCGAGACCCGCACTCGTTCCAGCCGCGTGGCCCAAAACCCCAAAACGCTGGAACGGGTTCAAGTTCCATCCAAACGCAGCGTCAAGTTCAAAATGGGCCGGCTGATGAAAGAAAAACTCTGCCCGGACGAAACGGTTACGGAATAATCAGGTATTTCACGCAATCATTGCGGATCAACTTTGTCTAAATTATGTCTTGTTTAGTGGAGAGGACCATGGCTGAAGGTACGGTCAAATGGTATGATAAGAAGAAGGGGTATGGCTTTGTTCTCAATGAAAAGGGAGAGGACATTTTTGTTCATTACACCAGCTTCGCCGACCCGGCCATTCGCTGTCTCGACGAGGGAGAGCGAGTCTTATTTCTCAAACTGACCGATTCGCGGAAATATAATGATAGTAATTATCAAACAAAAACAGCCTCGAATGCCGATAAGTATTGTGACTAGCAGTACTTATTCGTATGGAGGCTGTATGATTACTATCGGCAC
>Ga0228536_1000255_pt1 | contig 128289 bp, 112 predicted proteins | sample SJ1Smetagenome_FD_168611 | JGI IMG/M metagenome (GOLD analysis project Ga0228536, IMG submission 168611) | Enriched culture of PCE-dechlorinating microbial communities from Ithaca, New York, USA - SJ1.S | ecosystem: Engineered > Modeled > Simulated communities (microbial... > Unclassified...
ATTTCTGTTTTTTTCAAAACTTTTTTCCCGTCCTGCCGGCGGTTTTCCGTTCGGTTTTCCGAACCCCGCTGGCCGCTGTTATTTGCGACAGCTTTATTATATTAACACTCTGGGCCTATCCTGTCAACCCATAAATCCATCTTTTTTTAAGTCTTTTTTTCCCTGTGAAGACCCCAAGCCAGATAAAGGATTACACCGAATAAATTGTAGATGGAAAAGAACAGATAAACCGCAGGAGCCCCGTATTGATCCAGAAGTATACCCCCAATCAGCAGGCACACGATGGTGCTGATGTTGCAGCTGACACAGTAGTAAACGGAAAGACCGAGACCTAACATCTCAGGCTTCAGCAATTTTGCTATGTACCGAATAAATTCCACCAAAACGATCCCGTTCACCATTCCCTGAAGGAAAAAAGTGGCTATCAATAATTCATAGGGAGGATTCAACGAATAAAAAGAATAGCGAAGGACGGAAACCAGCATAGAGTAAAGAATCGTCTTCTCCAGTGTGAAGATTGCCGCCAACCTCCCCGACCAGGCCATGAAAACAGCTTCGCTCCCTACCATTAAAAGAAAGGCGATTCCGATTCCTGCTATTGCTCCCCCTCCTTCTATATAAAGGAAGCTAAAATAGGTATTGTTGGCAACGTTAGTGCCGCTTACAAAAAAGGCACTTATAATAAGAAGGACAAATCGCCTGTTCTGGAGCAGGTCCCGATATCTTCCTTTCTCCTCCCCCTGAGGATTCCGATGGGCAGCATTGGGAAATTCGATTTTGATTTCAGGGGATTCCTGGCTCCTTTTATAGCGGATCCACAGGATCAACATTGCTGCAACCAGGTAACCGGATAGAAACAGAAAAAAGATGGACTTCAATCCGGTCAGCAGAATGACACGACTGGCGATGAAGTTGCCAAGACCAAAGCCAATTGCCCCCCATTTTCTGATATGACTAAAATCCTGACCATCCTCCAGCGTCATAGAATCCTGAAGGGCCAGAATAGGGGACTGGAAAAAGTAAAGCAGGCCAAAGGTCAGGAGAAAGTATAGATAGGTAGTTATGCTGCTCAACAGGAGAGTCACGCCAGCGGCAGCAAAACACAAGAAAAGAATGACTTTCTTACCTTCCGGGCTTCTGCTGTATCGGTTGCCCCAGAAGATTGAAGCAAAGATTGCCACACCGGTACCGGTGGACATGACCGATCCGATTTCTGCCCCGGTAAATCCGATCTGATTCAGATACTGGCCCAGCAGTGGGAGCATCATGCCCATAGCTCCGTATGTAAAGGTGTAAATACCTACATAATTATAGTAGTATTTTTTCATGTCGTCTCCTTTTAAACTGGCTATCAGTATATCATAGGGGCTGATTTTTCACAATATTTTGTCGTTTTTACACTTTTCTATTGTATTCTGTTTGATTTGTGGTATTCTAAATTTTAGACACATTTTAAGGGGGTGAATAATAAAATTGGACAACAAACTGAAATTACACGGATTCAACAATCTGACGAAGACTTTAAGCTTTAATCTCTATGATATCAGCTACACCAAAACGGTAGAAGACCGAAAGGCCTACATCGAGTATATCGACGAAGAATATAATGCGCCGAAGCTGACAGAGATTCTTCAAAAGGTAACGAATATCATAGGGGCTAAGATTTTAAATATAGCTGTACAGGATTATGACCCACAAGGCGCCAGTGTAACCATTCTGATTTGTGAAGAGAGCGAACCGCCCAAATCGGAAGTATATGAATTCGAACCAAACAATCCCAGCGTGGTCGGACATCTGGACAAGAGCCACATCACCGTTCATACCTACCCGGAATATCATCCGGACAACGGCGTATGTACCTTTCGGGCAGATATCGATGTTTCCACCTGTGGAGAAATATCTCCACTGATGGCCTTGAACTACCTGATCGGCAGTTTCGACGCGGACATCATCACTATGGATTACAAAGTCCGTGGTTTTACTCGGGATTATACCGGCAAGAAGCTTTTCATTGATCATGACATCACTTCTATTCAGGATTATATCCACAAGGAGTTTCTGGATATTTACCAGATGATTGATGTGAACGTGTACCAGGAAAACATTTTCCACACGAAATGTAAGGTCCGGGATTTCAATCTGGACACTTACCTGTTCAATCTTCGCTCAGAAGAATTGAGCAAACCGGAAATCGTTCAGATTTCAGGCCGTTTGAAAAAGGAAATCGATGAAATTTTTTACGGAAGAAATCTACCGGATATTTTTTAGGTAAGGAAAGGAGATTACTATGCTGACCAAAGTAAGCGACATCTGGTATTCGGAATACCACGATCACGATGTGAAGTTCTCGACGGAACTGACGGCTGTTCTCCATCAGGAGCAAACCCCGTTCCAGTATCTTCAGATGCTCCGAAGCGAAACCTTCGGAACCTTTATGACCTTGGATGGTTATGTCCAGGTAACCGAGATGGACGAATTCGTCTATCACGATATGATCTGCCATCCGGCTATGGCGGTAAATCCCAATATTAAAAGGGTTCTGATCATCGGCGGCGGTGATGGCGGTACAGCCAGAGAAGTAGCCAGGTATACCCATGTAGAAAAAATCGATATGGTAGAAATCGATGGTGCAGTAGTAGATGCCTGTATCAAGCATATGCCCGTCACTTCCTCCGTCCTGACGTCGGAGCCAAGGCTGAACCTGATTATCGGCGATGGTCTTGCCTTCGTCCAAGAAGCGCCGGATAAGGCTTATGATCTGATTTTAGTGGATTCCACCGATCCCTTCGGTCCAGGCGAAGACCTCTTTACCGTTGAGTTCTATCAGAACTGCAGCCGAGTCTTAAGCGATGATGGAATCCTGATTAATCAACACGAAGGAGCTTTCTACGAGGGAGATGTCCTTCAGATGAAAAAGGCCCATGCTAAAATCAAGCAGGTCTTCCCCATTGCCCGTGTTTACGGATTCAATATTCCCACCTATGCCTCCGGCTACTGGTACTTCGGATTTGCATCCAAGAAATTCGATCCCATCCAGGATCTGCAGGAAGAAGCTTGGAACAGTTTTGGACTGGATACCCGATATTACAATTGTGATCTGCATCGGGGAGCCTTTGCCCTTCCCAACTATGTTAAAAAGATACTGGAATCCGTATAGAAGACAGTAGCAGAATGAATTACAATTAAATCGTTATTTTAATCAGTAGAGTAAGTATCATGCGTCAAGTGTCATAGGATGGGATGTTGCCTATGAACGAAAAACTCCGGTTTGCGTTGTGATGCTGCGTCCACTACTACATTAAAGAATAAGAGACTCTTTTCTCTAGTGTAGTACTATTGAAAGGAGTCTTTTTTATGAAACAGAATTCTAACGTGACCCGGTTGATCATCCTGGGTTTGTTCATCGCTCTTGAAATCATCCTGACCCGTTTCTTGTCCATCCATACACCAATCGTGAGGATTGGATTCGGTTTCCTCCCTATTGCCATGCTGGGAATCATGTATGGGCCTGTATGGGCTGCTGCTGCCTATGCTATCGGCGACTTAATCGGAATTATGCTTTTTCCCAGCGGTCCATTCTTTCCGGGGTTTACCCTGAGTGCTGCTCTGACCGGCCTTACTTACGGGATCATCCTTTACAAAAAACCCATTACATGGAAACGGGTTTTGATTGCGGCGGCTATCGTCTGCCTGGGAATCAATCTGATTCTGGACACCCTGTGGCTCTACATCCTGATGGATACAGCTGTTATCGGAATGCTGCCGGCCCGTGTAATCAAAGTATCGGTTATGCTGGTGGTTCAGACCCTGACCATCCCTCTCATCTGGAACAGATATCTGAAGAAAGCCCTCCGGTTCTGATTGACTGGCGGAAGAAACTCTATAAAAGCCAAAGACGCGGCTATTCTATGATTTCGTACATAGTGGCCGCGTCTTCTTTTTTTGTTGATTCCGATAATTTCAGGACTTTGGCCTTGATCAGGCTGTTACCGAACTGGATTTCAATCACGTCCCCTGTTTTGACCTCTGTGCCGGGTTTTGCCAGCTTCCCGTTAACCATAATCCTATCCTGCTCACAGGCCTCCTTGGCTATCGTCCGCCGTTTGATGAGCCTGGAATTTTTTAAGAACTTATCAATTCGCATCTTCGCTCCTTTTGGGTGTTTTGAAAAAGACAGGGCAACCTGGTTGCCCTGTCTGGTAGTTCCGTTCTATTTATTAACAGCATCCTTCAGGGCTTTTCCTGCTTTGAAAACAGGAGCCTTTGCTGCAGCAATCTTGATTACTTCGCCCGGCTTTCTCGGATTTCTGCCCTGTCTTGCTTTTCTCTGACGAGTTTCGAATGTACCGAATCCGATCAGTTGAACTTTTTCTTCCTTGACTAAAGCTTCCTCAACGCTTGCTACAAAAGCATTAACCGCAAGTTCAGCATCTTTCTTAGTGAAGCCTGTTTTTTCTGCTACACTGGTAATCAGTTCTGCTTTATTCATGAATAAAACCTCCTCAAAATAATTAGAATAATAACTAAGGCATTTAAAATCCCTGCCAAATCTTTTCTATGAACATTTTCGCATTATTTACATCCTTTGTCAACACATTTTAGGGCAAAAAAGGTCCAATAAACCTTTATTTTTCAATTATTTTTAAGATTTCGAAAGCGATGAATGACACGGATAATGCTTTTCCCTTTTGGCAGTCTCTTCACCTCTTCTTCGGTTATGGATTTGGTTGCGAACAAAAGCACCCCATAAACCACTCCAGCAACCGCAACGGTTACAAGAACCGCAAAATTGTTACCTAAAATTGGAGACAGCACTTTAAATAGTACCAATGTGACCAGCCCCATCCCTACTGCAGCGGATATGGGTTTCAGGAACGTCAGGCGGAATTCAAAGCGGATGCCGATATGTTTGCGAATGGAAAAGTAATTCAGAATAGTCGCTGTCAGGTAGGCCAGCACCGTTCCGATGGCAGCTCCCAGTACATTGATGGACGGTATGCCAATCAGAATATAACTGACCGCTACCTTGACCAAGGCTCCTATGAACAGATTTCTCACCGGTATGGACTGTTTGCCGATTCCCTGAAGGACTCCCGTCATGGTCTGAAAGGTTGAGAGCAGAACCACACCAATAGCCATAATGAACAGGCAGGGCGCCGCTTCAATAGCACTTTGCCGCTGCAGCGGATACAAAAGAATCATGATTGGCTCCGCAAGGATCATCAGACCAAAAGTGCAAGGCAGACCTATGATAATGGACGTCCGCATACCCAGCTGGGCGTTGTAATGCAGAAACTCCATATCCTTTTGCTTGAAGGCGGAGGAAACTGCAGGTACCAGGCTCATGGCAACAGCCATGGTCAAAACCTGGGGTAGATTGATTAATGGTGCAGCCATTCCCGTCAGCTGTCCGTACATAGCGTTGGCCTGCTCCAGGGTCCAGCCTGTGGCCTGCAATCGTCGCATGACGATGGTCACATCTATCGTATTCATGATGGGCATGATGGCTGCCCCAATGGTGACCGGAATGGCTATGGCCAAAAGATTCCATAAAATAGTTTTTGTACTCTCCTGGTTCTCTCTTTTAGAAGCTTCTATAAAAGGAGCAAGCGTTTTCTTTTTTTTAAGATAAATGGCCATCATGGTAGCGATGCAGGCTGCTGCTCCTGCTGTAGCACCAAAGGACGCACCGGCAGCCGCATAAGTCTTACCAAAGCGTATCAGGAAATAGGCCAGGAACAGGCCTACCACTACCCGGAAGAACTGTTCCACAATCTGAGAGGTCGCCGTCGGGCCCATGTCCTGCATACCCTGGAAATATCCTCGATATGCTGCTGCTATAGGTAGAAAGAGCAAGGCCGGAGCTATGGCCATCATCGTATATTTTGCTCCCGAATTACCCATAGCATCTACCAGGATTCCTGCTCCAAAAAAACAAATAGAGGAAGAAACGATGCTAATAGCAAGCAGAAAAATAAAGGATACCCGGAATACTCGGTGAGCTTCATAATGATTTCCCACTGCAATCCGCTCCGATACCAGCTTGGATATAGCAATCGGTGTCCCGGATACCGCCAGGGTCAAAAACAGGACATAGATGGGATAAGCAGTCTGATAATAGCCCATCCCTTCCGCACCAATGAGGTTTCCAAGGGGAATCCGGAAAAAGGCTCCCATGATTTTAATAACAATACCAGCGCCACCCAGTATCACCGCCCCCTGCATAAATGATTTCTTTGACATAGGGATGTCCTGCCTAAAGCTGCTTCAGAATCCGGAAAGCGGCGTTCTGAGCTTCAGCCATGGTTTTTTCGATGTCGATGGTCTTGTATTCTCCATCCTGCCACAGAATCCGGCCATCCACCATCGTCAATACGATATCGCTTCCGGAAGCAGAATAGACCAGATTATTGGCCAAGTGATATACAGGGACCATGTGAGGTTGATCAATGTCCAGCACGATCAGGTCTGCCTTATAACCGACTTTCAGAGACCCGCAGTCCTTTCTTCCCTGGCTCAGGGCTCCGGAAAGGGTGGCTGCCCGCAGAGTCTCTTCCGGAGTCACTGCCGTAGGATCTTCATACTTTTCCTTGGAAGAAATGGCAAATACCTTCATCTCTTCTATAAAGTTCAGGCTGTTGTTGCTGGCAACACTGTCGGTGCCGATGGCCACCCGAATTCCTTCTTTTAAAAGTTTGGGGATATTGCAGACGCCACTGGCCAGCTTCAGGTTACTGATCGGATTGCTGGCTACGGTAACCCCTTTTTCTTTTAAAATTCGGAAGTCATCCCCCTCAATCCACACGCAATGAGCTGCTGTTGTGGGGGTATCGAAAAGACCCAGGTTGTTGAGATAGGCCACCGGAGTCTGGCCCTGGTGCCTTGTTTTGCACTCCTCATGTTCTCCTTTTGTTTCAGAAACATGAACGTGCATATTGGCTCCGATGGAACGGGTGTACTCAGCCATCTGACGCACGGTTTTGGGATTGGAGGTGTACTCGGCATGAAGGCTCATATCGACTAAAATCTTTCCGTCACCAGCTCCGTGGAAGTTTTCGAAAGTGCTCTTCATTTCCCGGAAAGCATCGATCTGATACAGATCTTCATCGGTAAAGTTTACCACTCCCCGGCCCATATTGTTCTTGCATCCGGCATCCAGTACCGCCCGGATCATATCATCACAAAAGTAGTACATGTCGGTTGTGGATACGATACCGTATCGGATGGATTCGGCCATTGCCAGCAGGGTGCCCCAGTAAACCGCTTCCCCGTCCAAATTGGCTTCAAAGGGGAATATCCGCTTGTTCAGCCAATCCTGCAGGCTCATGTTCTCCCCATATCCCCGCATCAGGGTCATGGCAGAATGGCCGTGGGCATTATAAAAACCCGACATCAACAGTTTGCCCTTGCCATTATAGGCAGAGCCATAGTCCTTTTCCGGCTTTTGTTTACCGATATAATCGATTCGATTTCCTTCGATTCCCACGAACATGTTGTTCTGCTGAACCATGTTCTCATCCATTATCGTAATATTTTCAAACAGCATCTTACCATCTCCTTTATTGACTGAATTCATTGTATTATAGCATACTTTCCAGAAAATCTGCAACTTGATCCAGCTTGTCCCCTGCTGACAATGAGAGGCGCAAGAAGGGCTTGATCCCGCCGTGGATAAAAATGCGATTCCCATAAAGGGAGGCTGCTTTTGCCAGGGCTTCTGCCTTCAGCGGATTCTGAGGTGCGAATTCCAGGATGATTTTTCCGGATTCTTCCCGGATCCTTGTTATGCAGAGTCTTTCAGCCATGCTACGGATTCTGGAAACCTTCATCAGCTGCATAGTTTCCTTCGGCAAATCGCCAAAGCGGTCCATCAATTCATCAGCGATATCTTCTTCATCCTCAATAGACTGGATTGCAGCAATCTTCTTGTACATCTGAAGCTTCAGGGTCTCGTCTCCGATATACTGATCCGGAATATAGGCAGTAGTCCGAAGCTCGATGGAGGCTTCTTCCTTGTCCGGATTGACGATTTCCCCTCCCAGAGCCCGTATGGCATCATCGATTAGCTTGCAATAAAGCTCATAACCAATACTGAGCAAATGTCCACTCTGTTCCGTGCCCAGCAGATTTCCGGCTCCCCGGATTTCCAGATCCTTCATGGCGATACGGAACCCTGCTCCGAATTCGGTAAATTCCTTAATGGCCCGAAGCCTTTTCTCTGCAACCTCAGTCAGCACTTTTCCCTTCTGGTGCATCAGATAAGCATAGGCCATCCGGTTGGAACGGCCCACCCTTCCCCGCAGCTGATAGAGCTGGGACAGGCCCATTTTATCCGCATCCAGAATAATCATGGTGTTGGCATTGGGAATATCGATACCGGACTCAATAATGGTAGTTGCCACCAATACATTAGACTCGTTCTCAATGAAGGACAGCATGACGTCCTCCAACTGATGCTCGTTCATCTGACCATGGCCTATCACTACCTTGGCCTCCGGTACCAGCCTGGAAATCATCCCCGCAATTTTGCCGATGCCTCGAACCCGGTTAAAGACCACATATACCTGTCCGCCCCGGTCCAGCTCCCTCTCAACGATTTCCCGGATAAGCACTTCATCCTGCTCCATCACATAAGTCTGGACCGGATATCGCTCTTCCGGCGGTTCTTCAATGAGACTCATATCCCGGATTCCCACCAGAGACATATGAAGGGTCCTGGGAATAGGCGTGGCTGACATGGAAAGGACATCCACGTTTTTCTTTAACTCTTTGATGGCTTCCTTATGCTGAACACCAAAGCGCTGTTCCTCATCAATGACTAGAAGCCCCAGATCCTTGAAGCGCACATCCTTTGAAAGAAGCCGATGGGTTCCGATGATTAGATCTACACTGCCCTTTTCCACCCGGCTGAGAATCTCGTCCTGTTGGCGGTCGCTGCGAAATCGGCTCAACACTTCTACCGTAAAGGGGAATCGCTCAAATCGGTCCTTCATGGTTCGGTAATGCTGATTGGCCAGGATAGTGGTAGGAACCAGCACAGCAGCCTGTTTGCCGTCCGCAGCACATTTAAAGAGAGCCCGAGCTGCCACCTCGGTCTTTCCATATCCCACGTCTCCGCATAATAGCCGCTCCATGGGTACGTCCTTTTCCATATCTTTTTTAATTTCTTCGATACACCGGAGCTGGTCGGCCGTTTCCTCATAGGGAAAGCTGTCTTCAAATTCCTTCTGCCATACCGTATCCGGTGAAAAGGCATATCCTTTGGACAATTGTCGAGCTGCAGACAGTTCGATCAATTCCCGAGCCATATTGGCTATGGCCGCTTTCGCCTTAGCCTTCGTAGCTTTCCATTCTCCTCCGGAGAGTCGGTAGATTTTAGGGGGAACCCCATCTGCACCCATATACTTCTGGATCAGATCCATTTGTTCTACCGGAACGTAAAGGGAATCCTCTCCGGCGTAGCGGATCTTCAGATAATCTTTTTTGACTCCCTGAACGGTCAATTGTTCAATTCCGGTAAACTTACCGATGCCATGGTTCTCATGAACCACATAGTCTCCCCGCTTAAGGTCAGAAAAACTCTGGATAGCCTTACTTCGACTTGTCTTGCCCTTTTTTCCCCTGGTGTGTTTCTGAGTCAGGAAAATATCCCCGTCGGAAATATAACACAGCTTTTCCTCCGGAAATTCCATCCCGGCCAGCAGAGTACCTCTTTTCAGGCGAATAAGATTCTCCAGCCCGGCTCGCTCCAGAAATTCCCGGAGATTATTCTGACGTTCCTCGGTGGAACAGGAGATAAAGACCTGATAACCATTTTTTACAAAGGTCTTCAGTTCACTTTCCAACAAATCCATCCGGCCGTTGAAGACGGGGCCCTGCTTGCTCTGAACGTTTCGGAGAGAAGTGAGTTTTTCTGTGCCCGCTACCGGCTTCTGAAAAGGAGTGAACAGGTAAACAGCGGACTGTTGATAAGCCAACCGTAAAACCTCTGGCCCAGAGAAGATTTCAGCATCTTTGGGAACCACATACCCCCGTTCCAGCAGAACAGCAAAGTCATCCTGAATCTCCCGGCTTCTGTTTTCCAGGGCCTCATGAACCCGGTCCGGATCGTCGATCACCAACAGAGAGTCGGCCACCATATAGTCCCAAAGGTGTTCCAAATCCTGATAAAAATAGTGAAGATAGTTCTCCAGCAACTGAATATTGGTGTTATTCTCTAAAAATTCCAGGAGCTGGTCCCGCCTGTTGAGAAGCTGTCCGGCTCTTTCTGATTCACCCTTCTCCGATGCGTTGTGAATTTCTTTATCGTATTCCCGGCGAATATTTTCCTCTGCCTGTCGGAATACATTCCCTTCATTCAACAGGTTTTCAGCCGGATAGACGTCCATAGACTGAAGGTTCTCCAAGGAACGCTGGTTGTCCGGATCGAAGGAACGGATTCCGTCTATTTCCCGGTCAAAAAATTCAATCCGGTACGGATTCTCTCCGTCTGCAGTGAAGATATCCAGGATATCCCCCCGTATGCTGTATTCTCCTTTTGCCTCTACCAAACTGACCCTCTCATAGCCCATGGCGGACAGCTTTTTACGGAGTTCCTCCAGATCCCATTCCTCTCCCAGTTTCAGGGAAAGGGCATTTTTTTCAAATATCCGATGGGGCGGCAGCTTTTTCACGGCAGCAGAAACAGGAGCTACGACCACACATTCGGTGTTGGTTCGCAGCTCTTTCAGGATTTTAAGCCGTTCCAGCAAGTCATGATGACTTTTGGCTTCATATTTAATAAAAATTTCATCTTCCGGTGGCAGAACAAAGATCGGCCTGTCCGTGAAAAAGGCCAAGTCTCCTGCCAGTCTTTTGGCTTTCAGATGGGAGGCGGTTATAATCAGGCACTGACCACCCTTTTCTTGAATGAGTTCAGAAGTGGCCTTCCCGACCCGGCCTTCTGACAATCCGGAAATCTGATGGATTTCATTCTTTGACATTGTATTCTCCCATAGCCCGTTCAATGCCCTGTTCCAGATAGCACACGGCTCCGTCGGCTGCCCGTCGGATGGCATCTTCCACGGCGGTTTTCTCATCTCCTGAGAATCCGCTGAGAACGAAATCTTTCAGATCCATCGGAGTTTCCCGGCCGATTCCAATCCGGATACGGGGAAACTGATCGGTCCGGATATCATAGATGATAGAACGCATACCGTTGTGAGTGCCGGCACTTCCTTTTTTACGGATTCGGATCCTCCCGCTGGGGATATCGATATCATCATACAAGACCAACAGGTTCTCCGGTTCAATCTTGTAATATTCCAGGACTTCTCTGACCGACTGGCCGCTGAGATTCATATAGGTCTGGGGTTTGACTAATAAAACCTTTTGGCCGGAGATGAAACCTTCTCCGACCAAAGCTTTGTGTTTGATTTTATTCAATTTTATCTGATGGCCCTCTGCCAGCAGATCGATGGCTTTGAATCCCACGTTATGGCGGGTATTCTCATAAGCTCTGCCCGGATTGCCCAGGCCTACGATCACATACATAAATTTCTTTGCTCCGAATAAAACAATCTTGGATTCTAATCAAACAGTTTGCTGATGGAATCGTTGGTAAAGATCCTGGTCATGGCTTCAGCAAAAAGAGGGGCGACAGAAAGAATCTTCATTTTATCGATTCGCTTATGCTCCGGAATAGGGGCGGTATTCAGCAGCACGAGCTCTTCGATGGCTGATGACTGGATTCGTTCAATAGCCGGGCCGGAAAGAATCGGGTGAGTAGCACAGGCATAAACAGCCGTGGCACCCATCTCCTTCAGCGCATTGGCAGCGTTGGTGATGGTCCCTGCCGTGTCGATCATATCATCCACCAGGACACAGGTCTTTCCTTCAATGTCACCGATGATATTCATGATTTCCGATTTGTTGGGCTCCGGCCGTCTCTTATCAACGATGGCAATAGGAGCATGAAGCGGCTGGGCCATATTTCTGGCTCGGGTTACACTGCCATGATCCGGGGAAACGATTACCAGGTTTTCCAGATTTCTTTCCTTGAAATATTTGACCAGGATGGGAATCCCAAGAAGATGATCCACCGGGATATCAAAGTAGCCCTGGATCTGGGATGCATGAAGGTCCATGGATACCACCCGGTCTGCACCAGCAGCTACCAGCAGATCTGCAACCAATTTGGCTGTGATGGGGTCTCTGGCCTTTGCTTTTCGGTCCTGACGGGCATAGCCGTAATAAGGGATTACCGCATTGATTCGACCGGCGGATGCCCGTTTCATGGCATCAATCATGATCAGCAGCTCCATCAAGCTACTGTTCACCGGATCACAGGTAGGCTGAACGATATAACAATCCACTCCTCGAACAGTTTCCCAAAGGTCCACCGAGATTTCGCCGTCGCTGAAGGTATTCACTGAAACCTTTCCCAGAGGTTTGCCCATAATCGATGCAATTTCCTCTGCCAGTGCGGGATGTGCATTTCCAGTAAATATCTTATATTCTGCGAACGCCCCATTTTTCATTTGTCTACACCTCTTTCCACTACATTTAACGATTACTTTTTATTGAGCAGGCCTCTCCTGGAGACCCAGCCTTCGATGATTCTTCCTTTGGCCCGGGCGACGCACAATGCATCCGCCGGCACATCGGTGGTTACCGTGCTCCCTGCTGCCACATAGGACCCTTCCCCCAGCACTACCGGAGATACCAGATTTACGTTGCATCCAATAAAGGAACGGTCTGAAACGGTGGATCGGTATTTTTTCGATCCATCATAATTTACAAAAACAACACCACAGCCGATATTGACATCCTTGCCTACATCCGAATCACCAATATAGGACAAGTGGGAAGCTTTGGTGCCATCGCCCAGACTGGAATTCTTCACTTCTACGAAGTCCCCTACTTTACAGTTGTTTCCGATGGTGCTGTTAGGCCTCAGATAGGCAAAAGGGCCCACTTTGGTGTCCTCTCCTACGCGACTTTCCAAAATCACGGAATTTTCCACTTTTGTCCGGTCGCCAATGGCGGAACGGACTATTCTGCTTCCCGGCCCGATGATACAGTCTTCTCCAATAAGAGACTCACCTTCGATAATCACATTGGGATAGATCTTTGTTCCAGATCCAATGGTGCAGCCTTCCTCTATAAAGGCCGAGCGGATGTCCATGAATTCGACTCCCTGCTCCATCAGACGGATATTGTACTGAATCCGTCTTTCTTCTTTTTCAATGTATTCCTGGTAGTTCATACAATCCTCCACCCTATAGTCCGGCTCCTTTGTGAACCCCTTTTTCCAAAATCATTTCTGCTACTTTGTAGATATCCCCGGCACCCATGGTGATGACCAGATCCCCTGAACTGCTATTGTCTGCCACAAAGTTGGCAATATCCTCAAACCGTGAAAAGTAATAAACTTCTTTCCCCGGATATTTTTTCTTAATTTCATTGACCAGTTCCTTGGAGCTGATCTTATGGATGTTCTTTTCTCTGGCTGCATAAATTTCTGCCATGATGATTTTATCGGCTCCGTCGAAGGCTTCGGTAAAATCGTCAAAGAGAGCCATGGTCCTGGTATAGGTGTGGGGCTGGAACAGGCACCAGAGATCCTTGTGGGGAATATTCGCGGCGGCGGCAAGGGTTGCCCGTATTTCGGTGGGATGGTGGGCATAATCATCGATTACCCGTACCTGATTGTCGGTGATGCCGATGTAGTCAAAGCGCCGCTGTGTCCCCTGAAAGCTCTCTAAAGTCCGAACAATGCTGCCTGTTTCTACGCCCAACTCCCGGCAACAGGAAAAGGCGGCCAGTGCATTCAGGATATTATGTTCACCTGGAACAGAAAGCTTCATGGCGCAAAGTTCCATAGTATCTTTAAATACCCGGAAAGAAGGCAGTCCCGATTCATCAAAGCCAATATCTTTTACGTAATAATCACAGCCTTCACTAAATCCGAAGGTAACCACGTTGTCCATTTCCCGGATGACCGAGTGAACAAAAGGATTGGCATCATAAGCGATGATCAGACCATCCTCGGGAACCAAAGAAGCGAACTTCTGAAAAGAAGATACGATGTGATCGATATCCTTAAAATAATCCAGATGATCGGAATCGATGTTGAGAATGATTTCGATTTTCGGATGGAGGCTCAAAAAACTGTCCATGTATTCACAAGCCTCCGTGACGAAATAACTTCCTTCCCCTATCTGCACATTGCCGTTTATTTTTTCCAGATTGCCCCCAACCAGAATCGTGGGCTGTCTTCCTGCATCCTCCAGAATCAGGGATACCATGGAAGTGGTCGTCGTCTTCCCGTGGGTTCCGGCGATAGCAATGCTGTTTTCGTGATCCTTCATTAAAAGGCCCAGCATCTCCGCCCTGGTGATGGACGGTATGCCCAGCTGGGCTGCCCGCTGCAATTCCGGATTATCTAATCCTACCGCTGCGGAATAGACCACCAAATCGGCCCCCTCCACATTTTTACTGCGATGGCCCAAAAAAATGCAAGCTCCGTCACGAATCAGCCGGTCGGTGATTTCGCTTTCCTTCATGTCAGAGCCTGTTACCTGAAAACCTTTATTTAACAAAATTTCTGCGATGGCGCTGAGACCGATGCCTCCAATGCCAATGCAGTGGATTTTTTTATGGTTGTTTAAGTCGATCAAAGTGATTTCCTCCATATTTCTGATAAGATATTATACCATAAACACCGGCTATTGGACCGGGTTTTTTAGGAAATTGACAAAAAGATAAAAAGCGAATATTATTAGTAAATAAGTCAATTAAATTCGTATTTACAGGAGAGTTCTCATGAAACGTTCGGAAAGAGTCAGTGCAATTGTAAAAATATTATCCGATTCCCCCAATCAGTCTTATAGCCTTGGCACCTTCTGTCAAATGTTTGGAGCCGCCAAGTCCAGCATCAGCGAAGATCTGCAAGCTGCCCGCAATCTTTTGGAAAAAATGGAGCTGGGATACATAGAGACCACCTCCGGTGCAGGGGGGGGAGTCCGTTTCATCCCATCCATATCCGACCAGGCTTTTTTAGCCCTTCAGATGGATCTGTGCGAGAAGTTGAAAGAACCTGCCCGTCAGCTGGCTGGCGGCTTTCTTTATACTTCTGACATTATGTTCAATGCCCGGCTGATGAAAAAGGTTGCCCATGCCTTTGCTCGAAAATTCCAGGATTCCGGAGCCGATTACGTGGTTACCATTGAAACCAAAGGAATCGCCGTCGCTACCATGGTCTCCGATCTGCTGAATATCCCGTTGGTCGTTATCCGAAGAGAAAGTAAGATTTCTGAAGGATCCACCGTCAGCATCAATTATTTTTCCGGATCCTCCGATCGGGTCCAGAAAATGTCCATCGCCAAGCGAGCCGTCGAACCGGGTTCCCGGGCCCTGATCATCGATGATTTCATGCGGGCCGGCGGCAGCGTCAAAGGCATCGCTGACATACTCACCGAATTTGATGTGGAGATCGTGGGCACCGGTTTGATCATCGTCACCACCGAACCAGAACGAAAGACCATACCTGAATATTCGGCCCTCCTCTATCTTGCCGGAATCGATCCAGACAAAAAAGAATTGAAGGTTTTTCCAAATATTCAGTTTTTTTAAAATTTTGCTTGTAATAAAATGTTAATTGCTATATAATTATGGCAAATTAGAAAGGTGGTGTCTTGATGAACATAACTGACGTAAGAGTTCGTAAGGTCAATGATGAAGGCAAAATGAAAGCTGTCGTTTCTGTAACATTTGACGACGAATTCGTGGTGCATGACATTAAAATTATTGAAGGTCAGAATGGGCTTTTCATTGCAATGCCCAGCCGGAAAATGGGGGAAGGAGACTTCCGTGACATTGCTCATCCGCTTCTTTCCGAGACCCGAAATAAAATCAAAGATGCAATCTTTGCCGAGTATGAAAAGGTGCTGGATGAAAAGGTCGAGACACCCACTGAATAGGTATTTCCTGTATCCGATTATTTAAAAAAGCAGTCGAAAAAACGCATCTTCGGATGCGTTTTTTATATTGTCATTTGTGTTTATTAGCCTTAATAAAATAACAATCTTGCTATTTTTCAGCAATATCCTTTTCAGCGATACTAATCCAGAATCCGTCCGTCGGTGGAGATGGTGACCACCTGCCAGGGTATCATCTTTCCGCAATTCTTCAGGGCTTCAATCGTTGCGTATTCCAGACCGCCACAGCAAGGAACTTCCATGCGAACGACTTTTACGCTCTTGATATTATTGTGTTCCAGAATCGCCGTCAGCTTCTCCGAATAATCGCCGTCATCCAGTTTGGGGCAGCCAATCAGGACCACATGGTTCTTTAAGAAAGTGTTATGAAAATCTCCGAAGGCAAAGGCCGAACAATCTGCAGCGATCAGCAGGTTCGCCCGATCGAAATATGGGGCGTTTATGGGAGCCAGCTTGATCTGGACCGGCCATTGTCGCAGCTGGCTTTCCATGGATACAGCCGGAGCTGATGCCGGGGCCGAATTTGCCCTGTCAAAAGCCATTGATCGGCTTCCCGGGCATCCGCCGCCTTGAGGTACTGCAGTTTCCTGAGCTTTTTTTGCCAGCACGGCTTCTTTATCAAAGGCTGCCGCTTCCCGCTCTTCAAAGCTGATGGCGTTGGTCGGGCAAACCGGCAGGCAGTTTCCAAGCCCATCACAGTAGTCATCCCGGAGCAGCTTTGCTTTCCCATTCACCATTCCGATGGCACCTTCGTGGCAGGCATTGACGCACAGCCCACAGCCTACACATTTTTCTTCGTCTATTTGAATTACTTTTCTGATCATATTCATTCCTCCTCTTTACTTCCTGATGGTATTGTATTATACTAAAAAAAAATATTCCGTTGCATATGCAACAATGGAGGCGACATGATAGAAATTCTTCAAAAAAGTCCTTTGTTTGCCGGAATGGATCCTGGAGAAATCCAGCATATCCTCCAATGCCTGGGAAATCGTCAGAAAAGGTATCGAAAAAACGAATATATCTTTATGGAGGGGGAACAAAAGCCCCGGGTAGGAGTGGTTTTATCCGGGTCGGTACAGGCTGTAAAAGAAACAAAGTCCGGAGGTCTGATCCTGATCAACCAGATGTTCCCCGGCGATACCTTCGGTCTTTCCTATGTCTGTGCTGATGTAAAATATCTGCCTATTTCCATTATTTCCGCTGAAAATACCGACATTCTCTTCATCGAACTGGATCAGCTGGTCCGAACCTGCCACAACGCTTGCCAGTTTCATGTGGAAATGATTAAGAATGCTCTTCGGATCCTGGCTGAGAAAAACCTCTTCCTGGACAATAAGCTCTATTATATTTCTCACAAGACCATCCGGGATCGAATCCAGTCCTACCTGGAGGATCAGGAATCCCGTCATGATTCCAATGAATTTGAAATCTCCTTCAACCGGGAGCAACTGGCGGATTTCCTATGTGTAGACCGGAGCGCCCTCAGCCGGGAGCTGAGCCATATGAAAAAAGAAGGCATCATTGATTATAAAAGAAATTGGTTCCGGGTAACCTTCTGATTACATTTCCTTCTGAATGTCGCCGAAACCTTCCCCCCGTCCCCAGACATTGTCTACATGAATGACCGTAACCAAGGCATTCCGATCCACCGAGGCCACATGTTTCTTCACCATGACGCTTTCTCGCGGGGAGCAGAGCAGAATCAGTTTCTGCCTTTTTTCTCCCGTATATTCTCCTGTGACTTCGATGCTGGAAACTCCCCGGCCAATGTCGTTCATAATGTACTCGGTCACCTTTTCCTTGTGACTGGTGATGATTTCAAGCTGAACAATTTTTGTTTCAAATCCGTAAATCACATAATCTACCGTCTTGGCAAAGATAATCTGTGTAATCAGCGCATAGAGAGCAATATTCCGGCCGAAAACAGCAGCCGAAGACAGAATGATAGCCGCGTCGATAGCCAGCAGAATCTGACTGAGGCTGATATGAGGCAGCAGTTTCCTTCTTATGATTTTTGCAATGGCATCCGTACCACCGAAAGAAAATCCCCGATAGAAAAAAATACCGGAACTGATGCCCCACAGGATACCGCAAAATATGGCGGCCAGAATGATATCCGTTTCTTCCAGCAGTTGAAAATGGAGGGCTTCAAAAACCATCAGAACTGCCGGATAGAGTATCGAGACCAGGATAACCTTTCTTACTTCTTTAAACCCAAGAAATATGGCAATAACGATCAGAATCGCTGCCATTGCCATATAATACAGAACAGAAAATCCTAAAGGCACGACGCTCTGGAGAATTCGAACGATGCCCGTAACCCCTCCGCTGGATAATCCATTGGGAAGGAGCACTGCTGTAACGGCAAAGGAACTGATGGAACAGCCCAGCAACACGTAAAACAGATCGGTAAAAAACTTCTTAACATCCTGCTTGGTTATTTTTTTCATTCGAGACATAGTCTCCCCCCCTCTATTTCCAGTACCCGCTGGTAATCCCTTCCAAAGGAATCCCGCAGCCGGATGCTTACCCTTCCATGTTTCCCTACAGCCTTTCCCACGAGGATTTCACCCTTTTTGCCTCTTACCTGCTGGATTACCCGGCCTCGGTGCAGTTTCCCGTCAAATTGGAAATCAATGCTCCAGTTTTCCACCATATTCAGAGAATCCGTCCCACACAGTTGTTCGATCCGCGCCCTGTCTTTTTTGCCTGCATGATGGTCCATCAGGGATTCTGGTTGGAATCCGGTCAGCTTCAGGCTCAGGAAGGATTGTATCTCATCGATAGCAGTAATTTCTGCATCCAGCAGGATGCTTGATTCACCACCCAAAGAGGAAAGGGTCTCCCCCTTATGGGTATCTTCCTGCTGAAAAATGGTAAATCCTCCGGCTTGAGGAATCAGACGGGAAATCGTATGGCTGACAGCCAGGTTCCCCTGATCGCAACAGATCCAGTTTCGACCAAGCTTTCCTGCTGCTGCAGCCAGAGTGCCGGAACCACAGAAAAAATCTCCGCAAAGGTCCCCGGGACGGGTGCAGGATTCCAGGATTCTAAAAAGAAGGGCTTCCGGTTTCTGGGTAGCATAACCAGTCCTTTCTCCGGAAGTTCGACCCACCATATCCAACTGCCATACATCCTTTTGATTGACCAGTGTGTACCAGCCGGTTTCATCCTTATATTCCTCCACCCCTTTGAACCGATAGGGTTTCAATCCCCGATTATAGGATTTTTCCTTCATGGGCTGAAAATAATAGTTCTTCCCTTTTCCATAAAAAAGCAGGGTGTCATGTTTCCTGGCAAAATGCCGTTTGCTGGTTCCACCGGATTTATAGTTCCAGATTACCTCATTAATAAAACAATCCTCGCCAAATATTTCATCCATCAGGATTTTGATATAATGGACGCTGTGCCAATCCAGATGAACCCAGATCGTTCCCTCCTCTTTCAGCAGGTCCCGGATGGCGTAGAGGCGCAGGCAAAGCATATGAAGATATTCCGCCATACCTCTTTCCCATGTGTCGGTGTAGGCTCTGCCCCGGACAAGAAATTTTTCCTCTCCGTCCCCGATCCGAATTTGGGCGCCATAATCCGCCTGAGAGAAAAAAGGGGGATCGATATAAATCATCTGAAACGAACCCTTCAAACCGGCAGTTTCCATTAAATACTTCATGAAAGCCAGATTATCACCCCGTGCCAGCCAGTTCTTATCCTCTCCTTCTCCTGGACAAACTTCCCAAGGAGAAAAGGTGCCAGCCGTCATTTCTTCATATTCCCTTTTGCTTTTTTCCAGAATTTCCGGAAGTTTTTTCAGTAAGCTCATGAATCAAATCTTCCCTCTTCATTTTTTTCAGGAGACGGATGGCCGTCTGCCGGCTTTCCGGTTTATTGAAATGGAGCAATGCCCTTTGAAGCTGCTTTTCCTCCTGGCTTCTGGCCACATAAACTTTTTCTCCCGTCAGCGGATCCAAACCCGTATAATACATACAGGTGGAAAGAGTACCTGGGGTAGGATAAAAGTCCTGAACCTGATCCGGCACGAAACCCATTTTTCGGAGGTATAAAGCCAGTTCTACCCCGTCTTCTACCCTGCTTCCCGGATGGGAAGATATCAGATAGGGAATCAGGTATTGCTTTTTTTTCAGTTTCTTGTTCACTTCCTCATACCGACGACTGAACTCCTCAAAAACCTCTTTTCCCGGTTTTCGCATCAGCCTCAGTACCCGATTGGATACATGCTCCGGCGCTACCTTCAGGGTACCACTGACGTGATGACGGCAAAGCTCCCAAAGGAATTCATCGCTGGGATCAGCCAGAACATAATCGTACCGGATCCCGGAGCGTATGAATACTTTTTTCACGCCTTCCAGGTTCCTCAGGCTTCGAAGAATATCCAGATACTCGGAGTGGTCTACCTCCATCTGGCCGCAGATTTGGGGAGTCATACAATCCTTATTCCGGCAGACGCCACTGTCCAGTTGTTTCCTGCAAGCGGGCTGACGAAAATTAGCGGTAGGGCCTCCCACATCGTGGATGTATCCTTTGAAGTCCGGATGGCGGATCAGCGCCTTTGCTTCTTCCAAAATGACTTCCTTGCTCTTGCTCCGGACTTCCCGCCCCTGGTGATAGGTGATGGCACAGAAACTGCAGCCACCAAAACAGCCCCGATTGCTGACCAGGCTGAACTGTACCTCTCGGATAGCCGGCACACCCCCCATTTCTTCGTAAGAAGGGTGATAGGTCCCCTCGTAGGGCAGCTGGTAGACCCGATCCAGTTCCAGCTGTTCCAGAGGAGGCTGGGGTGGATTCTGAACAACAAACAGGTTGTTTGGATATTCTTCGGCCAGAGTCTTTCCGTGAACCGAATCCATATTGCGATATTGTATGGCAAAGCTTTCTCCGTAAAGGGGCTTCACTCCTGGCTTTTTTTCTTCTTCCAGCAGGGCCTGATAATCCGGGAGCCTCTCCGAATACCCGTCCGGATCCCATCCCGTCCTTTTGTAGCAGGTTCCTCGGATCCAGCTGATATCCTTAATGTCAATTCCGGAATCCAGGGCCTCTGCCACCTCCGCAACCGTTCGTTCCCCCATGCCGTAAATCAGCAGGTCTGCTTTGGCATCCAGCAGAATGGATCTTCTGAGCCGGTCTTCCCAATAATCATAATGAGCCAGCCGGCGAAGACTGGCTTCAATGCCGCCGATGATAATAGGACAGTCTCGGTAGGCTTCCCGCGCCCGGTTGCTGTAGACGATCACCGCCCGGTCGGGACGCTTCCCCGCCTGACCTCCCGGAGAATAATCATCGGTTTTTCTTCGTCTTTTAAAAACAGAATAATGGTTCACCATGGAATCCACATTGCCGGAATTGATGAGAAATCCCAGCCTGGGACGTCCGAAACGTCGAAAATCCTCCGTGCTGTGCCAATCCGGCTGAGATAGAACCGCCACCTTATACCCATGGCTTTCTAAAACTCTGCCAATGATAGCCGTACCAAAAGAGGGATGGTCGACATAACCATCCCCTGTTATTAAGACGAAATCCGGCTGTTCAAAGCCCCTTTCTCTGCATTCTTCTAATGTAACAGGCAGAAATGCCATGGGTTACCTGCTTCCTTTGTCATAGGGTACCGCGACTGCTCTGGGTGCCTGGGATTTCTTGGAACTGAAAGCCAGAACGACGAGGGTTGCAATGAAGGGTACCATCTTATAAATATCACTGGGAATGCTGGCCGTTGCCAGTACTGGAATAACAGAATAAGCGGAGGCAATGGTCTTCATCAGGCCAAAGAAGAAAGCGGCAAACAAAATCCGCAAGGGCTTCCACTGACCAAAGATCATGACTGCCAGGGCCAGGAATCCGTAACCGGCTACAGTGGCATTGAAATTCGTAGAGGTTGGAATAACAAATACGAGCCCCCCAAGGCCAGCCAGAGCCCCTGAAATCACAACACCGGCATACCGCATCCGATAAACATTGATTCCCACCGAATCAGCCGCCTGGGGATGTTCCCCACAAGCACGCAGTCGAAGACCGAATTTGGTTTTATACAGTACAATGACAGCCAAAACCAGAATAGTGAAGCCAATATACGTGGTAATGTAGGCATTTTTAAAGAACAAGCCTCCCAGAATGGGAATGTCACCCAATAAAGGAACGGAGGGGATCCGGAAGGTATTGCTGAAGGTAATCTGCTGAACCCCATTATCCTGTAAGGTTCTGGCCACATAGATGGCAAAAGCGGGGGCGAACATATTCAGGGCTGTTCCACCGATGATCTGATCTGATTTCATATTAATGGCCGAATAGGCCAGCAGTAGGGAAAACACCATGCCGGTTCCCACTGCAATGAGAATGGCCAAAATCAGCAGAGTCTGACCGCTCATGGATCCCTGCATCTGATTGATGAAGAAGATGCTGGTAAATGCTCCCATGATCATCATGCCGTCCAGGGCTATGTTGGTGACTCCGCCCCTTTCTGTGAACATGCCTCCCAAGGCAACGATCAAGAGAGGAATGGAGAAGAACATGGTCTGTTGTACTATCAGAAATACGATATTCATTCCTGTTCCCTCCTTTCTGTCTGCTCCCCACCGGCAACGGCGGCTTCTGCTTCAGCGGTTGCTGCAGCCTTATCCTTTCGGAAGCGCATGATCCTTGGAATGATGGATCGGAATACCAGTGAAAAAGCACTAAAATAGATGATGCATGCAATGATGATATCGATGACCTCCGGAACAAAGTCCAGGGTCTGCATGTAGTTTCCGCCCTGTGTGATGTAGGAAATGAAAATGGCGGAGAAGATGATTCCAATGGGGTTGGATAAACCAAGCAGGGCAACAGGTATACCGTTGAAACCCTCTGTAGCGAGCACATCCACCACTTTGATGTGTCTGCCGTTGGCTCCGGAAAGGTAGAGGAGGGCTCCTCCTATTCCGGCCAAAGCTCCGGCAATGACCATGGAAAGGACAATGTTTCTCTTTTCATTGATTCCCGCATACCGGCTGGCATGCTTATTGAAACCGCAGGCTTTCAGTTCATAGCCAAAGGTGGTTTTATTCAGGATGATGTACATTACAATAGCTAATAGGATGGCAATCCAGATACCACTGTTCACTGTGGAAAGATCCTTCCCGTTGCCCAGTGGATTATAGAACACATAGTCCAGGCCTCCCTTTGGCAGGACCGAGGAGGGGGCCGTGTTCATGGAAAGGGCTTTCTTGGAATCGTAAACCGTGGCTTTGATAAGGAAATTGGCGGTGTACATTCCGATGTAGTTCATCATGATGGTAGAAATGACCTCGTGCACATTGAGGTACGCCTTCATCAGACCGGGAATCAGGGCCCACAGGCCGCCGATCAGCGCCGCTCCCAGAATCGCCACCATCCAGTGAAGGGGTGCCGGCAGGAAAGTCCACTTCACACCGATATATACCGCTGTGAAGGCTCCCATGATAAACTGGCCTGCAGCTCCAATGTTGAACAGGCCGGTCTTAAAGGCAAATCCTACAGACAGACCGGTCATGATGAGGGGAGTGGCAAAGTAGAGGACTTGCCCCAAACCCTTGGCATTGGTGTTGAATCCGCCTTTCAGTATAATCGTGAAGCCTTGAACTGCCTCGGAGGGATTACTGATCAGCAGAACGATAAAGCCGAAAACCAAGCCGATAAAAATCGCAAACAAGGAGGAAAAGGCATTGTTGGCGCCGTCACTCAGCATAATATCCTTAGCTTTTCTCATGAAGACACCCCATTTCTTTTCGATCCGGCCATGTAAAGGCCCAGTTCCTGAATCGTTACCTCATCCGGTTTCACATCAGCCACCAATTCTCCTTCATAAATCACCAGAATCCGGTCGCTGACGTTCATCACTTCATCCAGTTCCAAAGAAATCAGCAGGACCGCTTTATTTTCATCCCGAACCCCGATCAATTCGTGATGAATGTATTCGATTGCACCCACATCCAGACCTCTGGTGGGCTGCACAGCAATGAGCAACTGAGGATCCACATCAAACTCTCGGGCTACAATGGCTTTCTGCTGATTACCACCGGACATGCTTCGCATTATTGTTTTCGGTCCCTGGCCGCTTCGAATATCAAATTCTTTAATCAATTTTTGAGAAAAATCGTCAATTTCTTTAAACTGGATAAATCCATTTTTCTGAAAATCCGGTGTAAAATATTTTTTCAGAACCAGATTCTGAGCCAATGTAAACTCCAGAATCAATCCATCCCGGTGACGATCTTCCGGGATGTGGCCCAAGCCACAGCAGTTTCTTTCCCGAATGCTGGCTTTGGATATGTCCTTACCGTTGAGCAGGACGGTGCCGCTTTCAATTGGGGTAAGTCCAGTAATTCCATGAACCAGCTCTGACTGGCCATTGCCGTCGATTCCGGCAATGCAGACCACTTCCCCCCGACGGACTTCAAAGGATACTCCTTTGACTGCCTTTTTTGTGTGATTCTTGGAGGGAATGACCAGATTTTCTACCTTCAGGACCGTTTCACCCGGTTCCGCTTCTTTCTTTTCTGTTACAAAGCTGACCTTTCGTCCAACCATCATTTCAGACATTTCTTCTTTACTGGTGGTTTTGACATCGATGGTTCCGATGTATTTCCCCTTACGGAGCACGGTGCACCGATCAGCAACTGCCTTGATTTCATTCAATTTGTGGGTGATAAAGAGGATGGATTTTCCTTCCGACGTCAAATCCTTCATGATCTTCATCAATTCGTCGATTTCCTGAGGGGTCAGTACCGCTGTAGGTTCATCAAAGATGAGAATTTCATTATCCCGATACAACATTTTAAGGATTTCCACCCGCTGCTGCATCCCCACAGTGATATCCTCAATCAGGGCATCCGGATCCACCATCAGGCCATACTGTTCCGATAGGGCGATGACCTTGTCCCTTGCGGCTTCCATCCGTAAAAATCCGTTGCTGGTGGTTTCTACTCCCAGGATGATATTCTGAAGAACGGTAAAATTGTGAACCAGCTTAAAGTGCTGGTGCACCATGCCGATTCCCAAATCATTGGCATCATTGGGGGATTTGATCCGGACTTCTTGTCCGTTCTTTTTAATGATTCCCTTTTCCGGCTGGTACATGCCGAACAGTACGCTCATCAGCGTCGACTTGCCGGCTCCGTTTTCCCCCAGCAGGGCATGGATTTCTCCTTTTTTTAATTGAAGGGTGATATCATCGTTAGCGATGATACCAGGAAATTCCTTGGTGATGTGAAGCATTTCGACTATATAATCCATGTCCGCTTCTCCTTCTGTTCTGCTAGATTTATACTAGACCTATTATAAAATATTTTCAAAAAAAAAGCAAACAGACGTTGCCGCCTGTTTGCCTCTCTTGTCTTATTGTGTCGATTATTCGACGACTGTTACTTTTACGATGGTGGTTCCCAGAAGACCAGCATTTTCTGCATCGGTATCCTTCTTCAGAGCAATTTCACCAGCGACCAGTTTTGCATACAGAGCATCATAGTCTGCCTGGCTGAAGGTGCTGAATTTGGAAGATTCCATTGGCAGGGCAACACCGTCCATGTCAGCTCCAAGAGTCAGGGTTTCGCCACCCGGGAAGGATCCGGCATAATATTCAGCCAGGGCTTCCTGAACAGCAGCTGCCAGTCCTTTCGTTGCAGAGGTAATAACGGTTTCGGATTCTGCGCTCTGGTCTACGTCAACACCGATGACTTTTCCATCGGATGCTTCAGCAGCAGACATAACAGAGAATCCAACAGCGCCGCCACAGGCGAAGATGACTTCCGTTCCTTCTGCATACCAGGAGGTAGCCAGTGTCTGTACTTCAGGAGTAGCATCGAATCCGCCTGTGTAGTGGTATTTCACATCTACGCTGGTCAGACCCATTTCTTTTGCAGCATCTTCAGCTCCCTGAACAAATCCGTATCCAAATCGGACAACAGCCGGAACAGCCATTCCGCCCATGAAGCCCAGTTTGGTGTAGCCATCTTTAACAGCTGCATAGCCAGCCAGATAACCGGACTGTTCTTCTGCAAAGAAAATGCCTACTGTGTTCGGATCCGTTCTGAAATCACTGTAATCTGCATTGTGGGGTGTTCCGTCAATCAGGATGAAGTTTACTTCCGGATAGAGTTCCTGAGCCAGGTAAATGGGTTCTTCAAACAGGAATCCGGGGGTTACTACCACTTTTGCTCCACCTTCAACAGCAAGCTGAATGGCTGCAAGGTAAGCGTCGGTGCTCTGTTCTGTCGGTTTGTAGTACTTATGGGAAACTCCGTTTTCCTCTGCATAAGCTACAACACCTTCCCATGTTCCCTGGTTGAAGGACTTGTCATCGATGGTTCCTACATCCGTGATCATGGCGATATCGTAGGTTGTGGGTTCAGGAGTTTCGGTCTCTCCGCCTCCGCAGGCAGCCAGAGAGAGGACCAGAACCAGTACCAGCAGAACTGCTACTATTTTTTTCATCTTTTCGTTCCTCCTATTTTTTCTGAATAAATAAAAATACCGTCAAGCTTATTATAGCGCAAGGAAATCCAGTTGGAAAGCACTTTTGTCGAAAGAGTTATGCAATTCTCCTGAAAACTCAATAGATTTCTGGTCTTCTGGCCTTCAGCAAAGGAAGCTGCTCCCGGATGGCATCAATGTAGGTGCTGTCCAAGCTGGCATAGACAATGGATTCCCCGGCATCGGTCTTTCCGCAAATCTCACCCCAGGGATTGGCTACCAGGGAGTTGCCATAGGCAATGTAGGGGCCTTTCGTATCCCGGGACGGGGAGCAAGCGGCTACATAAACTTGATTATCCAGAGCTCGGGCTCTCATAGTCAGCTCCCAGTGGGCAGGTCCGGTGGTCATGTTAAAAGCCCCCGGCAGAACGATGAGCACTGCCCCTTCCAGCACCATTCTTCGGAACAGCTCCGGAAACCGGACATCGAAACAGATGGCAACGCCGATTTTTCCGAATTCTGTTTCAATCAGGGTGATTTGATCCCCTGCAGTGAGAGTCTCCGACTCCATAAAGCGGATTCCACCTGCAATATCAATATCAAAAAGGTGAACCTTCCGATGCCGGCCAATTCCCTTTCCTGAAGGATCAAAGGAGTAGCTGGTGTTGTAGACCCTGCTCCCTTCCCGCTCCGGAATAGATCCCCCGATCAGCCATATCCCGTTGATTTTAGCTTCTTCCGATAAAAACCGATAGGTCGCTCCTCCTTCTTCCTCCGCAAAGGAAGGGAAAAAATCATTGGAATAGGGGCAGTTCCACATTTCTGGCAAAACCACCATCCGGGCTCCCTTGTCAGAGGCCTCCCGAATCATAGCAGCTGCTTTTTCCCGGTTTTTTTCTTTATTGTCCGTTACCGCCATCTGACAAAGTGCCAGGTTTAATTTCATCTTCCATCTCCTCCTTTATAGTCCCGACGAGCTGAACCATGTTCATGGTGATCCTGCCGGTCAGGCCCCAGATCACCCAATCAGAATAAAGATATATGGGTATTTCGGACCTTCCCTTTCTCCAGTTATACCCGTCGTCAAAATTAACCTTTTCATAAGGGAAATCTTCCCGTATATCGGGAATCACGTCCATCGTATAAATGTAGGGTTCTTGCTCCAGGATTTCCTGGAGCGGGGCAAAAAAGATTTCTTTGACCTCGTCTTCGTTGGGGATGCTCCGGGCTAATTTGTCTCCATCAACAATGCCGATAAAAGCGTACATGGTGAAGTTGCTGTAAGCATACAGGGTATCCAGCTGTCCCAGGACCCGAATGGCATCCGGCTGAATCCCCAATTCTTCGCAGGTTTCCCGCACAGCACATTCCTCCGGAGTTTCCCCAGGCTCCATGGAACCACCGGGGAAGCAAACCTCTCCCGGCTGTTTGGTCAAATTGTCGCTGCGTACTTCATAGAGGACATGAAGTTCGCCTTTGATTTCCACCAGGGGAACCAGAACAGAGAAAAAGCTGTATTTCCCGATGGGAGCCGGCACCCGACCTTTCATGTTCTTTTCAATATGCTGAATGAATTTTTTCAATTGCCTTTTATTCATGTCGATCACCCGGTTTCCGAAACCGAACCTTTCCCGAAAGAGTAATGAAGGAGCCAGCCACAATAAGAGCGATGCCTGCATAGGTATTCCACAGAAGGATGTCCTTCAGAAAAATAACGGCAAAGACGGGAGCCATGGCCGGTTTGATGTAGAAGGCCATTGAGGCCGTCGAGGCATCCGAATGGCGAATGGCCATGAAATAAAAATAATAGCCAAAACCGGTAACAAAAACACCAATATAAAGGACCAGCAGGATGTTTTCCGTTACCCCGTCCAGTACAGGCCGCTTCATAAAAAACATGACTACCAGCAAAACCAGGGAACCCAGAATAAAACTGATGCTTGTCTGGGTAATCAGTCCGATTCGCTGCAGCCGAAGCTTTCCTGCAACTGTGTACAAACCAAATATCAAGGAAGCAGAAATCATCAGTACTACCCCGAGGACCGAGTTGCCTTCCTGAATATCCCAGGGCCGAATCATAAAGATAATCCCCCCTGTACCTAAAATTAAAGCCAGAATTTTGCGGGAAGTAATTTTTTCTTTTAGGATGATACCGGCAAAGAGTATGGTAAAAAGTGGGTTCACGCTGAACAGTACGGCGGCTGTAGATGCATTGGAATTCATGATTCCCAGTTGGAAAGCGAGCATGCTGAGCGGAATGCACAGAACCCCCAGGAAAAGCATCCAAAGATAATCCCCAAAGGTAATATCGTTCCTTGTCTCCCTTCTTTCTTTCCAGGCAAAGGGTGCCAGGAACAGGCCCCCGATCATGAACCTCAGAAATGTCAACTGAAGGGAGTCCATCTCGCTTCCTCCAACCTTCAGTACGACTTCCATCGTGCTGAAGAGGAGTGCCGTTAAAAATACATAAGCAATTACTTTTTTATTCATCTCATTCCTTAAAAAAAGGCGGTGATCAATCACCGCCATTCCGTCAACATCATACTAGTGCATACTGGTTAAAGTATTTCGATATGCTCAAGCTCCAGTTCTTCAAGAGCCGCTTTTTCCATGGAAATGGAAACGATGAATTCTTTTTCGTATTTCTCGGAGAGGGTCCGAAGTCTATCTAAAAAGCGGGGGACATCTTCTGCATTGATGTCCGCATGCTTCAGCAGGCTATCGATAAAAATCAATTCAATGTCATGGTCGGAACTGATGATTCCATACAGGAATCCGATATATTCATCACTATTGGTGATGCCTTCATAATCATCCATCGTGATGACCCGGATGTTGTGGTTCAGGTCATACATAAGCCGATGATCCTTGTTGATGAAAACAATATTGCCCTTGCTTTCTTCTGCTCTATGGTTTGCCATCTCGATCATTTTTTTTGTCTTGCCGGTACCCTTGGTACCTACTACCAGTCTAACCATATTAACCGCCTCCGTTTCTGCTTGCCGACGCTGCCGGCCAGGACGATACCTTTATGTAGATTATACACTATCCCCAAAGCTCCATCAACACCCTAAAAAAATTATCCAAGCCGGAGCTGACCACAGGCGGCCGCTATATCCCCTCCCAGTTCTCTGCGGATAGTAGCAGGAATCCCCCGCTTTTCCAACCGAGTCCGAAAGCGTTCCGCGGTCTCCCGGTCCGTACCGTGCAGTCCCGTTTCCCGAACCTCATTGAGGGGAATCAGATTCACATGGCACAGCATCCCCCGAAGCAGGTCGGATAATCGGTCGGCATGGGCGAGACTGTCGTTTACTCCTTTTACCAACGCATATTCAAAGGTGATTCGCCTTCCGGTCTTACGCCCATATTCCCTGCAGGCCTGGACCAGCTGATCGATAGGGTAACTCCTGTTTACGGGCATAGTCCTGGATCGGAGGGTATCCTCCGGAGCATGAAGGGAAATGGCCAGGTTTACCTGGGGAAAATCCTGGGCGAACCTACTGATCATAGGCACAATGCCGCAGGTTGAAACCGTTATATTCCGGTAACTGATATTCAGCCCTTCCGGATCATGAATCAACTCCAGAAACTGGGCCAGATTCAGATAATTGTCAAAGGGTTCTCCGGTTCCCATCACTACCACATGATTGATTTTTTCACCGGTTTTCCGGGAAGCAGACAAAACCTGCTCCAGCATCTCTCCGGCAGTCAGGTTTCGCTTCAATCCACCGATGCCCGAGGCACAGAAGGTACAACCCATCCGACATCCGGCCTGAGAGGAAATACAAACAGAGTTTCCGTACTTATATTTCATGAATACGGTTTCAATGGTATTGCCGTCTTCCAGGGCAAAGAGGAATTTCATCGTATGATCTCCGGCCGATTCCTGGACCTTCAGAAGCTCCAAAGAACGGACAGCTGCTGATTCCTCCAGTTTCTGGCGAAGATTCTTTGACAGATCAGTCATTTCCTCAAAGCTTTCCGCTCCGCTGCTGATCCATTTATATATTTGCCGGGCTCTGAATTTCTGCTCCCCGATATCAGCAATAAAGCGTTCCAGCTCCTTTAGATTCATATTTGTCAGATTTTTTTTCACGTTTTTCCGATCCTTCCTTTTTTAATAACTTCTTTATACCCATATGTGGGAAAGGAACCATGCTATTATCAGATTTCCTTGTAACTGCCAAGGAAAGTGAAGGAATCCGGCTCCTGCTCCAGCTCGCAGATCAGATTCAGGATTTCCTCCTGGAGGACGGAGGAGTCCAGATCCAGATGAAACATGAATTCAAAATCCTTTCCGGGAATGGGTCGGGATTCCAGTTTGGTCATATTCACCCCCAAAGCTGCAAATTTTGAAAGGACCTCATACAGGGCTCCCGGTTTATTTGGGGTCGTGAACATGAGACTGGTCTTATCGGCGCCCGGATAGATTTCCATTTTTTTAGAAATGCAGATGAACCGGGTGTAATTATTGTCATTGTTCTGAATGCCGTCTTCCAGAAGGTCAAGCCCATACAGATCAGCACACAGCCGGTTGGATATGGCTGCGACCTCCGGGTTTCCCGAGTCGGACACTATTTTCGCTGCTATAGCGGTATTCTCTGCTGTTTGAGCCATCATGCCGGGATGTTCTTTCAGATAATCGCTGCACTGCCCCAGTGCTTGCTCATGGGAGTATACTTTCTTGACAGTCCGGGTAGAAGCTCCCTTCACACCAAGCAAGGCATGGCTGATCTGCATTTTCGTACTTCTGACGATGTAAAGCCGGTATTTTTTCATCAATTCATAGACTTCTCCCACCGATCCGTTAAGACTGTTTTCAATAGGCAGGATTCCATAGCGGCACAATCCCTTGTCGACTGCTGAAAAAACAGCTTCGAAGGAGTTGAGAAAGGTAATATCCGGAATCTGGAACATTTTTTCGCAGGCCAGTTGAGAATTGGAACCCTCGATTCCCTGACAAGCTACCGAAGCTCTTTTCGGGAAAAACTCCGGTGTGTTTCGGATCCTCTCCCGAATAAGCTCAGCTTTCTCAGAGTGAAGGTAAACCTCTTTATTCCTATAAGAATCCTCCAGATCATAGATGGTTTGAAATAAGACTTTGGTATAGATAGCCATCTCCTCATCCATGGACCGGGTCAGGGATGATATCGCCGCCCCCCGACTTTTCCCGGATTCGATTCCGGAGAGTCGCGGGGATTTCGCTTCTGTTCTACCGGTCATGCGGAGCCTTTTTTCCAGCAATTCGGCCAGTTCTCTGTCGATTTTACTCAGTTCTTTTCTCTTTTCTTCAATCTTCATCATTTTAGCCTCTTTTCTTCGATTGTGTTCGAAATATTTCATCATGGCAATAAAAAAATCTGCGGTACTTACTGACCGCAGATTGGTTGATCCTCACTAAAGTTCCCGAAAGAACCCTGTCCCAGCCTCTGTTTCAGCAAATACAAAAATCCTTGTCTCCGTTAAAGACAAAGTTTGTAAAGCTGAAAAAGAATGTTCTGTCCATGATTCTCATGACGGGCTCCTATCCATAGGTTATATGTTTAAGGTATTATCACATAATAAAAATTTGTTGTCAACCGGTAATTTCGAAAGTTAATTAAACACTATGTTTATATTCATCTCATTTATTCGCCTAATTGTTTAATAACCCTTCTCCATCTTCATTTTCATGTACAATATTTCAGTACGATTTGAAACAATCATGGAGGCATTATGATAGCAGGTGATAGGTTGCGTATCCTGCGCACCGGAAAAAATCTCAAACAGGAAGATATTGCCATGATCATCCATCGAACTCCTCAAGCATACAGTCAGTATGAACTGGGAAAAAGGCAGCCAGATTTGGAAGTCATTCGCTCTCTGGCCATTTTTTATGGGGTGAGTTCAGACTATATCCTCGGTTTGACCGATGATTCCACCCCCTATTACAACGTCCGTCCCCGAAACCTGAAGCAGTTGGATTTATCCGGACTTTCCAAAGATCGGATTGATAATATCCTGGCGCTGGTCCGGTTCCTTCGGGAGGGCCAGCGCCCCTAAACAGTTTTATTGCTCTAATATCGAAAAATAGCTCCCATATCCGATCGTTCCGTGATATTGACACCATCGGCAACTAGAACTTCACCGCCTCTTTTCAAAGTATCTTCCGCTGTTCGCTCACGCAGCCTGATTGCCTCTAGGCGACCTTCTGTCAACTCTTTATAATTATCTTGAAGTTCTCCAAGGAGCAGCGTCCTGACTCTTCCTTCCTCTGCAGCCCGGCTTATTTCAACCGGATCATCGGATGCCAATCCCTTGGCCATTTCGCCCGGCAGCATTTCAATCAGACTCTTCAGCCCCGATTCCACGTCTCCGGCCAATATCCGTCTGGCCAACTCCGCCTGCTGATCCAGCTTTATGACGTCAAAGGCTTCCGGAACACCCTGATCATGGAGATTAGGATTAGAAGATAGTTTTCTGAATTCTCCCTGATGTTCGGTTAGGGAAATCAGAATCACCGGAAGAGGATCTTTTGAGACGATTTCTTCTGAGACAACCTTATCCACATATCGAAAATATTTTTCCAGGTCGATCATCGCTTCATCTTTTTTGGCTCCCTGACCATGAAAAATCGATCCGCCGCCGCCTCCTGGCCCGGCATACCTTCCATGGGTCAGAAAACCTTCCGTATGCTGATCGCCTAACACTTCCTCCAGGGTTCTGGGTGTTCCCTCCGGCAAAATCACTTCATTCAAGCCCTCCTGATTCCCCTTATAAATCCAGAAGTCTGTCAGAGAAAGCCCCAGCAGGTAAAATGGCATGTCTATCCTTTTCCTAATCAACGGACTGATCAGGAAAGTGTCTCCTACCGAAAGGAAGGGAAGGGTCTCTCCCGGAAATCGGTAAACAATGGCTCGGTCCGAAGTGGCAAATAAGGCCATTCCACCGATGGAATCCTGCCAAAAACCTTTATCCTCTTTAATTTCCTCCAGCGGCGATAGCCATATCTGAACATCTCTTTTATCCATTCTTTCACTTAATTGCTCTTCCAGTTCTCTCAGCATATTTCTGTAAGTCACCTGGTCAGCCGACAGTTCCATGCTTCCCGGGCGGGCGGGCTGATACATGGACACACAAAGGTCCTGGGGCTCCATCAACATCGGGTCGGGAAATTTTTTTACGATTTCAATCATTGAGAACACCTCCTGTTAAAACGATTGGCCATTTTCTGGATATGTCTTTAGATGATACCCGTTCTACATGCTATTACCCTGGAAATAAAAGGGCTCTCGTCGACAGAAATTTTCTTCTGTCGACGAGAGTCGCCATTTTCTTATTGCTTAAGCTAGTTTTTCAACGTGAATACCGGTGGAATGACCGTTGAGGTCGTATTTTTCCAAATCTTCACCACTATAGTTCAGCTCTTCTGCCAGGGTTTCGCTTCGGATATACTGTATGTGCTTTTCGATGGCTTCCTGTACCTCCGGATCAGCCTGAACCTGAATACGGATATGATCCATCATTTCAAAATCATGCTGCTTCCGAAGCTGCTGCACCTTGGAAACCAGTTCTCTGGCCAAGCCTTCCTGAATTAATTCAGTTGTAACAGTGGTATCCAGAATAGTGAACAGGTTGTTTTCCATGGCCACTGTGAAGCCTTCCTTGGCAGTGATCTTCACTTCCACCAGGTCTTTGTTTACCCTAGTCTCTTCTCCCCCCACATTCAGAAGGATTTCCTCCCCTGCTTCCAGTTTTACTGCTGCTTCTGCCCCGTCTGCTGCCGCCAGAGCCGCTCCGAAGTCTTTGATCTTTCCGCCGAAAACCGGGCCGGCTACTTTAAAGTTGGGTTTGAGTGAAAAGTTCATATATTGATCCAGCTGTTTCTCGAAGACCACTTCCTTCACGTTCAGCTCATCCATGATCAGGGGAGTCAGATCGCTGATCAGTTCTTCGTACTTCCCGTCTACCAGGATCCTGGTCAAGGGCTGCCGGACTTTGATTTTTTCTTTTTCCCGGGTACCTCGTCCCAGTCCGACCAGATCCCGGACCAGGTCCATCCTGGATTCTACATTGGCATCGATCAGACTCTCCTCCGCTTTAGGATAAAAGGCGATATGCACCGATTCTTCCCCTGTCAATTTGGTAAAAACCTCATCAGCCAGGAAGGGGGCAAAGGGAGCGATTAATTTGGATACACCGACCAGGACCTCATAGGTAGTCAGATACACCGATTTTTTATCCTGATTCAGCTCCTCCTGCCAGAATCGCCTTCTGGCTCTTCGGATATACCAGTTTGACAGATCCTCTGTCACAAATTCCTGAATCTTCCTTACGGATTTCATATGATCGTACCGATTCATTTCTTCGGTGACTTCCTTAACCAGTTTGTTATATTTGGACAGGATCCATCGATCCAGCTCCGGTCTTTCTGCCATAGGAACTTCCATTCCATCGAAGGTGATTTTGTCCTGGTTGGAATAGAGAACGAAGAAATTATAGACATTCTTCAGGGTTCCGAAGAACTTGCTTACAACCTCTATCAGGCCATCTTCATCAAACTTGGTAGGAGACCAGGCCGGAGATACATACAAGAGATACCAACGGGTGGCATCCGCTCCATATTTTTCGAACAACGCGAAGGGATCTACCGTATTGCCCCTGGATTTGCTCATCTTCTTTCCTTCCTTATCCAGGATCAAGTCATTGACCAGGACGTTGCGATAAGGGGAGGTTCCCTTAATAAAGGTGGAAATAGCCATGAGGGAGTAAAACCATCCTCTGGTCTGGTCGATTCCTTCGCAGATGAAATCTGCCGGGAACAGCTCTTCGTCAAACCGTTCCTTGTTTTCGAAGGGGTAATGATGCTGGGCAAAGGGCATGGCTCCGCTGTCAAACCAGCAGTCCATCACTTCGGCGATCCGTTCCATCTTCTGGCCGCAATGGGCACAGGTCAGGTGGACATCATCCACATAGGGCCTGTGCAGCTCAATAGAAAGATCAATCTCCTCCACGGCTTTATCCACCAGCTCCTGGCGGCTGCTGATGCATTCCAGATGGCCACATTCACATCGCCAGATGGGAATAGGGGTACCCCAGTAACGATTTCTGGAAATGGCCCAGTCATTGACATTTTCCAGCCAGTTTCCGAACCGCTTTTCTCCGATAAAATCCGGGAACCAGTTGACTTCATTGTTATTGGCTACCAACTGATCCTTCAGCTTGGTCATTTCAATGTACCAGCTGGGCTTTGCATAGTAGATCAGCGGAGTGGAGCATCTCCAGCAGTGGGGATAATTGTGCTCCATCTTTTCTTTACCGAAGATCTTGTTTTCCTGAGCCAGATACTTGATGATGTCGATTTCCAGCTCTTCTTCCATAACAAACCGGCCTGCCCAAGGTGTTTCCGTGTATTTTCCTTCTTCATCCACCGGATTGGGAACCGGCAGGTCGTACCTTCTGCCTGTCTGATAGTCGTCTTCTCCAAAGGCCGGTGCCGTATGAACGATTCCGGTACCATCTTCTGTGGTGACATAATTGGCGCAGGTTACATAAAAGGCCTTCTTATCGACCTTCACAAAAGGCATCAGCTGCTCATATTCCAGGTATTCCAGGTCCTTGCCCTTCATCTCTGCCAGTACTTCGTACTTTCCTGCTCCCAGAACCTTGTCAGCTAAGGCCTTGGCCACATAGAACACACGGCCCTCTTCATTGCCTTCCAGCATCCGGGCCCGGACATAATCCACTTCATAACCAACGGTCAGAGAAACATTGGAAGCCAGGGTCCAAGGGGTAGTGGTCCATGCCAGGAAATATTCATCGGCGTCCTTCCGCTTGAACTTGGCGGTGATGGTATTGACCTTCACTTCTTTGTATCCCTGGGCTACCTCATGGGAGGCCAGTCCAGTTCCGCAACGGGGACAATAGGGAAGAATTTTATGTCCTTCATAAATCAGACCCGCCTTGAAGAACTCACTGATGATCCACCAGACCGACTCAATGTAATCATTGTCCAAAGTGATGTAGGGGTGATCCAGGTCGATGAGGTATCCCATCCGCTCGGTCATTTCCCTCCACATGCCTTCGTAAGTAAAGACCGACTCCCGGCACTTGGCGTTAAACTCTTTTATCCCATATTTCTCGATGTCCTGTTTTCCGGACATACCCAGCATTTTTTCCACTTCAATTTCCACCGGCAGGCCATGGGTATCCCATCCGGCTTTTCTCTTCACTTCAAAACCCTGCATGGTCTTGTAACGGCATACGGAATCCTTCAGAGTTCTGGCAATGACATGATGGATCCCCGGCCTTCCGTTGGCTGTGGGGGGGCCTTCATAAAACACGAAAGAGGGCATCCCTGCTCTGGTCGTCACGCATTTATGCAGGAGATCCTCTTCCTCCCATTGTTTAGCCTGCTCCAGCTGAAGTTGAGCAATGGCCTTTTCTGATAATTTTTCAAACATACTATTCTTCTCCTTTAATTAAAAAACCCTAATTCGTCAGAACGAATTAGGGACGATTGTAAACCGCGGTACCACCCTAGTTGCAAAAATGCCACTTTACTGTTATTCAGTTGGAGCTCCGAAGTGATCTTCACCTGCGCTTCACCAATGGTCTCTCAGCTCTGACCATCTCTCTGTAAGGATCTTACCCGCCGCTACTGTCTTCCTCAACACTCAAATTTCTAAACAAAATCAAAATCCTGCATATACCCTATTATTTTACCCAACATTCAGGGTGGTGTCAAGTCGGAAATCCATCTCCCATTCATCCGTGTATCGTCCAGGTGCCTTTTCCTTTTCGCTTTGATTGATAAAGAGCTTCATCGGCATAGTGAAGGATTTCATCATAACTAAGCGCATTGCTCTCCACCCAGAGAAGACCTCCTGACATGCTGACAGGCAGTCTTTCTCCATCGGGGAAAAGAAATCTGCTTTCTTTCAGGCGAGTAAAAAAACCGGATACAAATTCAGTAAGTTCCTTTTTTGAATCCCAACCTCGGAAAAACAGTAAAAATTCATCACCGGACCTTCGTCCCAGTATGGTATGTTTTCTTTCCGCCAGGCCCTTTAACTCCCGGACCGATTCCAGAATATACTGATCTCCCCATTGGTGTCCATAGGTATCATTGATGGGCTTCAAATTGTCCAGGTCCACCATCAGCAAAGCCTGACAGCAAGAAGAATCCGATTCAGCCCTTGCCCGTTCCACCTGATATTGAAAGGCTTTCCGGTTGAGAAGCCCCGTCAGGGGATCCAAATCCCGGTCCTTCCGAATGGCCTGTTTTTCTTTCATTTCCGGCGTGACGTCCTGCATGATCCCTTGAATAATATTCCCATCCCGAACAGAAGTGTATTTGATCCATCGATCTCCCACTTTATAAATCTGGGCTTCTTCCGGCTCCGGATTTCTTGTCACTTGCTCCAGAAGAGCCAGAAAGCCTTCCCTGGAATCGTGAAACCCGATCTGATCAAACGGAATATTCAGAAGGTCATAGAACCCCTCTGTCACAAAAACCTGGTCCTGATCATCCCTCAATTCAAAAGCGCCTATCGGCACGTCTAAAAGGCTGATGATGCGGGATAACCGGGATGCGGCTTCCATCCGGTCCTTGTTAGCCTCTGCCATGGCTGCAGCCAGCTCATCTACTTCCAGAAGACCGGTTTTAACCATAGTCGTATATGCTTCGTTTTTCTTTTCCCGGACAAAACCGGCCAGCCTGACGATGGGCCGGGTGAATCGGTTGCTGAAATACAACCCTCCGGCTGCACCAAGAAAGAGGGCAACCAGCAGGGCACCCATAATGATATATTGGATTCGGTGAACATAACTGAGCAGATTGTCTTCTCTCATCAGTCCGACCAAAGACCATGTTTCCCCTTCATAAGGAGTGTTGTTGCTGTATAGGCTGATAGGCATGATACAGGAATATAAAGATTCCTTATCCTGTTCGTTCAGCAGGCGAAAAATGTTGAGATTTTCATCTACTTTTAACGGAATCAGCGGTTCATCCGCGGCAAGAAACCGTTTCTGGAGGGCTCCGGTAAACAGGATAGGCATCATGGGGCTATCCGGATATTCCTGATACACCAGCAAATAGCCCAATCCGTCCTTTGGCTGCAGATCCGTTTTCGGAAGCAGAGAAACCAGATAGTTTAAGGTTATTTCAACACCAAGGATTCCCCGGAGTTTTTTATCCTCATCAAATAAAGGAATGGAATAGGTAATGATTGGCAAATCCTTTTCTGTGAGATGAAAAGGTGGGCTCCAGTATCCTATCAGACTGGCTCTTTCACAATCCGCAGCCGCCCTCATAGGTCTTTCAAAAAACAAATGGTCTTCCCCGGCAGGACGGTATCGGTAGCTCCAGGTCTGGTCCAGGGGAATCCGTTGCTCTTCCCCCACAGAATCCGGCCCCATCAGCAGGTAAATATCATTGCTGCTGTTTCCGTTCGTAAGAGGGTCGTAATCCCGAAAATGCAAGGCCGGATAACTGCTCTCCCCTGCCTTGTCCGCTAAAATCAGAAAAACCCCGGTGGTCTGAGTGCTTCGCAGCATAAAAATCAGATCCTCCGACACTTGGTGAAGGATCTGATCTGCATCTTCCCCGGACCTGGATATTTTTTCGCTGATGGCGGCGGTAAAGGGATCCAGATTGGTCCAGCGGTTCTTCATCTCTCTTTCAAGATAATTCTTCCTGCCCGAAACTTTTTCATAAAAATTCTGGTAAGCATTCAGCTTTCCCTGTGCCAGAACCCCTCCGCCGATCATGCTGAATGTCAGCAACGCTGTCTGAAGAAATATAATCACCAGAATCAATGCGGTCAAGCGAAATACGATGGAGTTTTTCTCATAGAACCTTTGCTTCATTTTGTCTCACTTTTCAGTTCTGAATTTTCTTACCCGCTGTTTTCAAATCTTCAAACCACTTTGTGAATTCATCCCGGCTGCTCATTCGGGCAATGACAACCTCTCTGTTGCCGCCATCAGCGACCTCTTGCTGGAGTTTTTCCAAATCTTTCCTGACCTTTTCCGACAAATGGGTTTCCAGAAGATTTCTCATCTCATAACTGCCCGAAAAGGGTTTGTTGTTGTAAAGGGAATAGTTTTCCAGCATATCGACGGACGTGTTGATGGCCTGCCCGATAGCCGGATTACTAAGGTCCGTTTCCTCCAGCGCCTCCAGAAGCAGGCCTGCTTCCAGCGCTTCTTTCATCACTGGAAAGTATCCGGTTGAAACAGCAAACTCAATATTTTGTTCCGGTTGGGTAAACCACCGAAGAAATTCAGCAGCACCATATTCATGGGCCGGGTCGCTGTTGATGATGCACATCCCTGCTCCCTGCTGAATCACGAAAGGTGTCCCATCCCGGAAATAGGGATAAGGCAAAACAAGGGGATCCGCCTGAACCACCTGACTTTCGCTCAGGGTAACCTCTGTTGGGAAATAGGCTGATCCGGCAGTGGACCCAGTATAGGCCAGTACTTTTCCTGTTTTAGCATCATCAGAGCTGAATCGTCCTGATTTCGTAAAATATCCCTTCAGATAGGGGATGTAATAATGATTCCAGATTTGTTCCGCTGTTTCTTCCGTTAAATTCAGTACAGCGGTCCCATCATCCTGATAGGAATATAGTTCCTCACCCAGCTGCATGGAGGCTAAAAGCATGTAATTGGCATTGGCATCCAAGCTGAAAAAGCTTTTACCCGTCTCATTATGATATGCTTCGGAAATCTCCAGCAAGCCTTCCCAGGTTTGAATATCCTGATCGGAGTACCCTCTGGAATCAGCGAAGGAACGCCATGCATTCTCATTGACAAAGAGAGCTTCAAAGGACTTGGCGATGGGCATGATGTAGAGCTCCTCACCGGCTCCGAAACAGCCTTCTTCCAAAAACTCCGGCCGATACCGGTTCAGTTCTTCTTCAGAGAAATAATTCTTCAGACTGACTAAACCCACGATTTGATGAATCCGTATGGCGTTATCCGGATAAGCAGCAAAAATGTCCGGCAGGGGATCAGTCCCCATATCCTGATTGGCAGAAGCAAAAACAGCATCAGCCAGTTGCCCAACATCCCCCAGACTCAGGGCATCCACGGCGATTCCTTTTTCCATGCCCACCGTTTCGTTGAATTCATTGACCAGTGCATCAAATTTATCCTTAATATGGCCATTATAGTAGTGCCAAATGGTAATCGTCACCGGATTTTCCGGATTCAATGGAGACTGGGCTTCCTTGCTTCCGCAGGAGGATAAAAGGGCTGTTATCAGGACCAGGGTCAGCAATAGGGAAATTTGTTTCTTTGCAATAATTTGGATCTTCATCTTCATGGGGAGGTCTCCTTTATATGCTTAGGCCTATTTTATAGTATTATCGGTCAAGTTCACAAAAAGTTTACCTGCTTCCCTCAAAGAGTCGAATCATTTAATCCGGATGTAATAGGACCGGCCTTTCATCTTCAGTTCCAGCACGGGAATGGCACTGATCAAAGCCGAAAGTTTGGAATAGCCATAATTACGGGTGTCAAAGTCCGGCTGCCTTTTCACCAGGATATCCCCTAGCACGGAAAGGTTGAGCCATCCCGCTTCATCCGACATCTCCTCAATCAAGGGCAGAATCTGATTTGTAATTTCTTTCAATTCCTTCGGTACAGCATCGATGCTGGGAGATTTGACCTGGTTCTTTTCTACCTGTATCAGGGACTCCAGGTATTTGAACTGACCGCAGGCGGCGATAAAGGGGCTTGGGGTCTTCTTTTCTCCCATACCGATGACGTACATCCCGTCTTCTTTCAGCCTGACCGCCAGGCGGGTAAAATCGCTGTCGCTGGAAACGATGCAAAATCCGTCCACGTTTTCTGAGTAAAGGATGTCCATCGCATCGATGATCAGGGCAGAGTCGGTGGCATTCTTACCGGTGGTATAGCTGTACTGCTGAATCGGCGTGATGGAATAACTGAGAAGAACTTCCTTCCACGCCGACTGCCGGGTGCTGGTCCAGTCTCCGTAAATTCTTTTATAAGTGGGCACCCCATGTTTGGATATTTCATCGAAAATATATTTAATGTATTTTTGTGACACGTTATCTGCATCTATGAGGACGGCAATCCGTCGCTCTTCTGCATTGTTGTTGATTCTTGCCATATTATTCCTTTCTGTCAATGATGACATTTTCCATCCGGTAGAGACCAGGAACCTTGTCTTTCATGAAAAGAGCTGCCTTGCAGGCTCCTTCTGCATAACAATCCCAGCTATGGGCATGGTGGGTGATTTCCAGCCGTTCCCCCCGGAATCCGAAGAGGACCGTGTGACTGCTGACAATATCCCCTGCCCGAACAGAATGATAAACCGGCGAAATCCCATTGCCTTCCCCGGGGGCTGACTGGAGAGCCTGTCCCAGCTCAAGGGCTGTACCGCTGGGAGAATCCTTCTTGTCCCGGCTGTGCATATCAATGATCTCAATGTCTGCCATTGTGCCGAAGGATGTTGCCGCCTGGCTCAGCAATTCTTTCATCACGTTCACTACAAAAGAAGTATTGGCAGCCCTCATCAAAGGAATGTCACGGGAAAAAAGAACAAACCGATCTTCCTGTTCCCTGGTAAATCCAGTGGTCCCGCATAAGAGCGCTTTTTTATTCCGGTGACACCACTGTAAAACTTCCATGGATAATTCGGTGGTTGAAAAGTCGATGACTAAGTCAAAGTCCGTTGGTACTTCGTCCAGGGAATCGTAGGTCAGGGCTCCCAGAGCTTCCGGAAGGCCGGCGGCCAGGGCGATGTCCTTCCCTATATAGTCTCTGCCCGGCGTTCCGACTCCACCTACAATCTGCAATGCAGGTTCTGCTGCTGCTGCCTTAACGATTAGCCGATCCATCCTGCCGGCAGGGGCCATTATGATGATTTTAGTCCGTTCCATCTTCTAACCTTCCTTTCCTGCATTCCTCCAGAACCTTATAGATCAGTTCTGCTGAGTAACCAAGGGAACCGAGCCGACGCCCAATTCGGGCTGCGGTCTTCTCGTCAGCTGCCATTCCGCCAGTGATTTTAAGTGCTTCTCTGCGGGCTTCCCGGATATCCCGCTGAATTAGAGGTCCTTCCTCTTCCTCCCAAAGATGCAAAGCCTCCTCCAGGTCGGCAACGGCAATCCCCTTTTGAAGCAGTTCCTGTTTCATCCGGTAAACACTGCGGCCTTTCCTGCCGGCATAACGGAAATACTTTTCAGCATAGGACCGGTCATTGATATAGTTCCAATCCTTCAGCCCCTGAGTCAGCGCTGCTGCATCCCTTTCATCAAATCCTTTTCCGATCAGATGCTCCCGGACTTCCCGGCAGGTTCTGTCCCGATTAGCCAGGAATCGCAGTGCCGTATCCCGGATATCCATGGTACTCCCTCCTTTACCCTTTGAGCCGAATCTGTTTTTTTCCAGCTATGCTGACTCCCGCCACCCCTATAATGATTAACACTGTACATAGAATGTGGTAAGGATGAAGAGGTTCCTTCAGCACTACGACCCCGGCAATCAGAGAAATCGCCGTGGAAAGATTACCGAACATAGTCGCTTTGACCGCTTCCAGATTGGCCAGCATATAACTGGCTAAAAAGGCTGTAACCAGGGTACAGAATATGCCCAGATAAGCCGTAGATAACACAAAGAGGGGATTTCCAAAGAGACCTAGGGTGTGGGACAAGCTTTGGTCCTCTATCCCGGAAATCAGCGTTGCCAGATTAAAAATCACAAACCCGCTGAAGGTGATGGCAAAGGAAATTTCCAGAGGGGAGAAGGATTGCCGGACATATCGCATGAACACATTGCTGATGGCCATACAGGTACTGGAAAGAAGGAGCAGGAGGATCCCCCCTATATTGGCATCGATGACAGCGGCATCCTTAATGATCATCACGATCAGAGATCCCACGGAAAGCAGGACAAATCCATTCTGTAACCAGGTGGACCGCTCCTTGAGGAATATTTCTGCTATGATCTTGGCAATAATGGGAATCAGGGAAAAAATGATGCCGCTGACGATGGAAGTGGTATAAACCAGGCCTGCAGCCTGCAAAATCATAAAAAGAATATAGAAGGAAGCCGTCAGAATTAAATCCCTTCGATTCCCTGCAGGTATGCGGAATCCCTTTTTTCGGGCCAGCAGGACAAAAAGAGTCCCGAGAAAAGCAAAATCATACCGAAACGCGAGTATTTCCAGGGTGCTGCCAATGGATGTGATACTCTTAACACCGATGAAACTGAAACCAACGAGGAAGGAAAACAGCAAGGCTGCACCGTACACTTTTATAGTTTTTTGATCCATATCCGCTCTCTCTTTCTAGTACACACGCAGGATTTGACTTCCGGCCCCAAAGGAATCATCTGAAACTGGCAAAAGGTCGGCTTTTCAATCCGGTCCACAATCTGCCCCTTTTGTACTAAGGTGAAATTTTGGAACCCGTAGGAAATGCCCTCCCCGATATATTTGACAAAGGCTTCTTTTCTGGACCAAAGCTCGAAAAACGATTCCTCCCCATGGAGGTTCACATAATCCGATTCCTCCGGTGAAAAAAAACGTTGGGCTACCTCAATGGTCCGAGCATGACGGATATGCTGGACATCGATGCCGATTTCTTTTTTTCCAACGGCACAGACCATCAGGTTTCCGGAATGACTGAGGGAAAAATGGATCGGATTCCCTTCAATATAGGGTTTTCCCTTAGCTGTTCGGAGAATCGGCAATTCATGGACAAGGGAATCCTCAAGACCCAGTCTTGCTTCCCGGTTATAGGCGCGAAGGGAACTCCGGATCATGTCATCGCTGGTAAGCGTAGTAGCCGGATCCTTCTGGTATGTATAAATATTCATCTGCTCACCATAAGAAAAGAACGCCTTTTTCCGGCGTTCAGAATAGGAATTTACTTGATTCGCTCTAAAATTCTCTGATATCCTTCCGCCCCGTAGACCAGGCATTTGTTGATTCTGCTGATAGTTGCCGTACTGGCCTTGGTGATATCCTCAATTTCGCTGTAAGTCTTTTTTTCAGAGAGAAGCTTGGCAACCTGAAGTCGCTGGGCAAAGGCATGGATTTCATTGATGGTGCAAAGGTCCTCAAAAAAACGATAGCAGTCTTCTTCGTCCTTCAAGGACAGGATGGCCTTGAACAACTCGTCGATATCGGCTCTCTTGAATTTGGAATCATAACTCATAGCATTGCTCCTTTCAGCCGCTTTAACACTTTACAGTATGATTATAGCACTGACATTCCCTTGGGTCAATTGGTCAGTATGGCTGATTTCAACAATTCCAACCCCTTATCCAATTGGTAATCCTTCAGATCTCCTTCTGTCAGTTCGACGGTATAGTCCGGCTGGATTCCCTGCTTATGAATAGCATTCCCATCGGGAGAAAAGTACTCCATGATGGTGATTCGCATGTAATCCTCCGGCGTTACTCCCAGTACGGTCTGGATGACCCCTTTTCCATAGGTTTTTTCCCCGACCACGGGCCCTCCCTTATGGTATTTCACACCGGCTACCAGGATTTCCGAAGTACTGGCCGTTCCTTGGTTTACCAGGATCACATAGGGGAGTTTGGTCTTTCCGTGCACCGATTTATAATAGGTCCGATCTTTTTTGTAATCTTCTGTATAGGCAATAATCCCTTCATCCAATAAAAGATCTGCTATCTCCACACCGCTTTCCACGATCCCGCCTCCATTATCCCGGAGATCGATGATCAATCCTTTTGCTCCTTTCATTTCCAACCCTCGCAGTTCTTTTTCAAAATCGGATCCGGTATTGGATTCAAAGGATTTGATGTCAATATAGCCAATCTGATCATCCAGCATTTTGGATGTGACCGATTCCAGTTCTATTTCAGCCCGGATGATTTCTACCTCCTGGACTTTCTCATCCCGAAGATAAGTCACCAGAACCTTAGTGCCGGTTTCTCCCCGGAGGGCTGTTGCTGCTTCCTGAAGCTGAGAACCATCGTATTCGGTTCCGTCCACTTTAATGATCAGATCCCCGCTTTTCAGTCCTGCTTTGTGAGCCGGCGATTCTTTCACGGTACTGACGATCTCTACAAAGTTGTTGTTTGAGGTCACCGTGACTCCGATACCCTGAAGCTGACCGGTAGTCATGATCATCAGAGATTCATAATCTTCTTTTGTAAGGTAGTTGGTATAAGGGTCTCCTACCCCACTGAGAAGGCCCCTTTTCATTCCGGTCATCAGTTGATCTTCCGTAACGGGAAAAAGAGACAGTTCCATGACCTTAGTTTTCAGTTTTTCAATATCCTGGTACTCCTTCCCGATGGACTGAAGAGCCGAGTACTCGGAAACCGGTATTCTCACCGAACCTCCCTGACTATTTTCAAAGAGCAAGAACCCTCCCCCTCCGGCCAGGACACCCAGAAGAAAGAAAAGGATCAGCAGTCCGGCTAATTTTCTTTTCTTGATTGCAAACATATCATTCCTCCACCGGAATATTTTACCATGTTATATCCTGAACCACAAATTGTATTTTCAGCCGGTTGTTCCATTCGTTCAAACCCAGGGATCCAATCAGACCAATGGGGTTCCCCGGATTCAGCTTCTCTTCGAAACGATTTGCTTCGCCGAAGAGGACACAGGGAATCCGGGTGCCGTCCCGGCAGATTGCCTCAAATCGAAGATGCTCACCAGCCCCTCCCATTCTGGAAACACGATCAGGCCGGATACCGGAAATTAGGAAACAGGGTTTCTCATTGCCGAACCCAAAGGGTCCCAGGGCCTCTAATGTCCGGATCAGTTCTATGGAAATCTCCGACCCTTCAAAGGTATAATCGATAGGTTGCTGGATCTGAAACAGATCCGGGTTTTCCGACTGTAGCCGCTTCATTTCTTCCTCTGCAAAATTCCGAAGTTCAGAAAGGCCTTCTCGCCTCATCAGGAAACCGCATGCGCCGGAGTGACCGCCGAATTTTTCGAAAAGCTGTTCACCGCCCTTGAGCAATTGATGAATATTGACCGAACCAATGCTCCTGCCGGTACCTTTAAAGTACTCTTTATGTTCCCCACTGTCCGTAACCAGGACCACCGGTCGATTCAAGCGATCCTTGATCTTACCGGCTACGATGCCGGCAATGCCCTCATGGACCCCTTCCGCCTGAAGAATCACAAATAAGTCCTGCTGATGCTGGTCCTGAATAACGGCAAGGCATCGCTGAAATGCTTTTTCCTGAAGATCCTTTCTCTGGCGGTTGGCTTGAACCAGTTCTGCCGCCATCTGCTCCTGTTGGTCCAAATTGGCTGTGGTCAGCAGTTGGACAGCCCAATGGGGAGATCCAATCCGTCCTGCCGCGTTAATATGAGGAACGATAATATAGGCCACCGATTCGGAATGGATGGTTTCCAGCTTCAGGCTGATTTTATCTGCCAGAAGGCGAAGCCCCGGCCTTTTCCCGGTGCGGAGGGCTTTCAGTCCATACTTGACCAGGGTCCGGTTCTCATCGACCAAGGGCACAATATCCCCCACCGTTCCGATTGCTACCAGATCCAGAACACCAGTAAGGATGGATTTCGGCAATCCAGCCTGCTGTTGAATCGCCTGGGCCATTTTAAAGGCGATACCGCACCCGGAGAGATCTTTGAAGGGATAGGGACAGTCGGTCTGCTTCGGATTGATGACGAGGCAGTCCGGTACCCGGTCACCCATGGTGTGGTGGTCGGTCACCAGAATATCCATGCCCAGCTCTTTTACCAGTTCCACTTCCTCCACGGAAACACTGCCACAATCAACGGTAATGATCATAGCGGCTCCCGTTTCCCGGATTTTTCGGATGGCCTCCTTGTTGAGGCCATATCCCTCATCAAAACGGGAAGGGATATAATAGGTAATCTGATCGGACAGTTCTCCTAATACCTGGAGAAGGACGGAAACAGAGGTAACCCCGTCACAATCGTAGTCTCCGTAAATACAGATGGGACAGTTTTTCCTTATGCGGTCCAATATTAAATCCACTCCTGCCCTCATATTGAGGAGCAGGAATGGATCATAGGTTTTTTGGGGAGAATCGGATAAAAATTCCTGGATTTCCTCTTCCCCGGTGATTCCCCGAATCTCCAGAATCTGCCGGAGAATCTCATGATTCATTTCAATCATTTTATAACCAATCCATCGGATTCTTGTATTGACCGTTTACCCTCACTTCAAAATGGAGATGGGGCCCGGTTGACATGCCGGTAGAACCTACTTTGGAAACGGTTTGGCCTTTTGCCACCACATCGCCAGTTTTGACCAGCAGACTGCTGTTATGGGCATATAAGGTGACGATTCCGCCACCGTGGTCAATCATCAGCAGGTTGCCGTAACTGTTGTTCCAGCCGGCTTTGATGACCGTTCCGGCATTGGCCGCAGCCACGGGAGTTCCGGATTTTGCGGCAATATCGAGACCGGTATGAAGCTCTTTTGTTTTCAGTATTGGATGGGTACGATAACCAAAGGGGGAAGTGATTCTTCCCTGTACCGGCCAGGTCATGACTCCGCCTTCATAGTCTCCGCCGCTCTGCAGGGCTTGAATTTCTTTAATCAGCCGGTTGGCTTCCGCGTTGAGAGCATTGATCTGCTCCTGCAACGCCTTATTGTTGGTAGCCACTTCGGATTTCTTGGCGGATACTTCGCTTCGACTTTGCTGGAGTTCCGACTGGCGGGCTGCCTCTTCCTGCCTTTCCGCTTCCAACTGGGCCTGAAGACTGTTCAGATACTGGCGTTGGGCATCTATCATGGCATATTGCTTTTCCATGGAGGCCAGCACTTCCTTGTCGCTTTCATAAATCCGCTGAACCATGTCCATATTGGTCATAAAGTCGGATATGCTGTCCGAGCCCAGCAGAACATCCAGGGCTCCAACGCCACCGTTTTTATACATGGTCCGAAGACGGTCGTTCAGACGGCTGCTTTGAACTGCCATATCAGCCTCCACCTGGGCCAGCTGGTCCAGGGCTTCCTGAATCCTGGCCTGGGTGGCTTCAATGTTTCCACGAAGGGCCTGAATCTCGCTCTGGGTCTGATTGATCTGATTTTCCAGGGAACTGATTTCCCGGTTCAGTTTGTTCTCAACAGCTTTTCCTTCGTTGAGCTTTTGCTGGGTCTGATTGATCTGACTATTGACATCATTCAGTTTATCCTTGCTGGTCTCATCTCCGTAAATGTTGCCGAGCCCGTAGAATCCCGTGAGCAGGGCTACTGCCGTCAGAAGGGACAGAACTCTTTTCATTTTCATCTCCACACTCCTTTACGTATCCAGGAAACGCCTCATGGATATGATGCTGCCACAGGCACCGATGCTGATGCCAACGGCCAGAAATATCGATATCAGATTGATGGTCATGAAACTGACCGGAACCATGGGGGTCGACAGGATAATAAACACATCCTGTCCGATGAGTTCAGAGATCTTGCTGTAAGTCAGGGCGATGATGGCCACCGAGATCAATGCAGAGAATATTCCAATCAGCATCCCTTCCACCAGAAAGGGTCCCCGGATGAACCAGTTGGTGGCTCCAACATACTTCATCATGGTAATTTCTCTGGATCGGGCAAAGACTGTAAGTTTAATGGTATTGGAGACTACCACAACCGCTACGATGATCAGAAATACCATAATGATCAGAGCGCCGATCTGGATGAAATTAGTGATCTTCAGCAGTTTTTCTACGGTCTCCTTATAATATTTGACATCTTCGATGCCTTGTGCCTTTCCGGCCTCTTTCACCACTTGATCCGCCGCTTCCAGTTGCGATACGGTTATCAGGATCGAGTTGGGCAGAGGGTTGTTTCCCAGGGAGTCCAGCAGATAACCGCTCTCTCCCCATTTTGCCTTCCATTGCTGCAGGGCCGTTTCCTTATCCAGGTATTTAGTGTCTGACACCCCTTCGATTCTCTCAAAAGAATCGATCATCACCTGCGCCTCTTCAAAAGTCACTTCATCCAAAAGATAGACCTGAACCGTCTCATAGTCCTGCTTCGCTGCTTCTGTGGCCATGTTGATATTTACAACCACGATAAAGAAAAGACCCAGGATCAGCAACATGGCTGATATGGAAAAAATGGAGGCCAGACTCATGGCTCGGTTTCTGGAAACCTGTAAAAATGCTTGTTTGATGGAATAAAAGATACTATTTAACATCTTGACTGAAGACACCTCCTTCCGGCTGGCAGGATGGTGTCTCAAAGACGTCGATGCCGTAGGCACCTACATTGTCTCGTATGATCTTTCCCTTGTCGATGACGATGACCCGCTTGTTCATCCGGTCTACGATATCCTTGGCATGGGTGACCATCACGATGGTGGTACCCCTGAGATTGATCTGCTCCAGCAGCTTCATGATTTCCCAGGCTGTATCCGGGTCCAGATTTCCTGTAGGTTCATCTGCGATAAGTACCGTGGGGTTGTTGACGATAGCCCGGGCAATAGCCACCCGTTGCTGTTCCCCTGCAGAAAGCTCATCCGGATATTTGGAAGCCTTGTTGGCTATGCCCACCAGACTCAAAATCTGAGGAACCTGTCTCCGGATGGTCCTGGGACTTTTATGAATGATTTCCATGGCAAAGGCCACGTTTTCAAATACGGTTTTTTTCGGCAGGAGCCTGAAATCCTGAAAAACGATTCCGATGCTTCGCCGAAGTATGGGAATCTGCCGGTTGGACAGGCTGGTTACTTCCTTGTCGTTGACCAGAATGCTGCCCGAATCCGCTTCTATTTCCTTAAGAATCAATTTGATGAAGGTTGATTTCCCGGCTCCGCTGGGCCCGACCAAAAAGACAAAATCTCCTTTGTTTATATGAACGCTGACATTTTCCAGCCCCACGTTGTTCTTATAGTACTTGGTAACCTTCTCAAATCGTATCATGTCGGTAAGATTCCCCCTTTTCGCCTTTAATTCGATCAGTTGTCCGATAATATTATAATACAATTCCCCATCTATGTAAAAAGAATTAGGGGAATATGCGCTGAATAATTTTTTCCAGGGGCAATTTCATCCGGCTGCTGATTCCAGGATCGTTCAGCGGAAGGTGGCAGCTGAACTGACAACGGCAAATGGCTTCATAGGGAATATCTGTTATTATCAGAGGATCTCGGTCCTGCAGAAATCGAAGGACCTCCCGTTTTTCGATGCCCGCGTTCCATTTGTTCAATACTCGAATAACCGGCATCCCAGCCTCTTCCATCCGTCGAACCTCCCGAAGGATCGGCATCGAAGCCAGCAGTCCTGACGGGGCCGGATCCACCACCAGGATTAAGACGTCCATATCAGCCAGATGTTCCCCCACCTCAGGAAAAATACTGAAATCACAAAGCAGGATGCTGCCCGGGACTCTTCGGATCAGTCTGGCCCGCTGGACAAAATCAGAGGACCAGTCTTCAGGCAGAGGAAGGACCCAGTTGATTCCTTCGTCCAGGTTGAGCCTTTGACGAAAGGGTTCCTGATTTTTTGCCATACTGAAAAAGTCCCAAAAGATTCGACCGGCAAACCGCTTTTCCATCCCGGTCCAGTCATAAACCGTCGGCCCCACCGTATTTCCCCGTAGTTCCAGATAGGTAATCCGCTCTCTTCCCTTCCGATCCTGCTGAGTCAGCAACTGAGCCAGACCAAGAGAAATCAGGGTAGCCCCCGCTCCTCTGGAACCCGGTATCACCCCGATTCGGACAGGCCCGTTTCCAATAGGGTCGAAGGTTTCATCCACCATCTCACTCCGTTGATTGGATCTCATCAGCACCCGATTCATATGACCTCCTTAAAAGAATATCTTGCTTTTATAAATTATAATTATCTGGTTTTATTGTAATATTTTACCATATGGCTTGGTAAAAAAGGCAGAGTTCCTGCTCTGCCCTTTATATGCCCGAAGGCTTATCGTTCCATAATCTTTCTGCAGGCTCGGATAACCGCTTCTGCGTCCATTCCGTACTTTTCCTTTAACTGATCCGGTTTGCCCGATTCCCCGAAGGTATCCAGCTGCCCCACCATTTCCATAACAACAGGACATTCCCGAACTACTACTTCCGCCACTGCAGAACCAAGTCCCCCAATAATAGAGTGTTCTTCTGCCGTAACGATTCGGCCCGTTTCCTTTGCCGCTTTGACAATAATATCCCGGTCGATGGGCTTGATGGTGTTGATATCCACTACCCGGACATCCAAACCTTCTTCCTGCAGTTTCTCTGCAGCAATCATGGCTTCGCTGACCATGATTCCGGTGGCGATGACAGTCAGGTCTTTCCCTTCCCGGATACACTTTCCTTTGCCAAGCTGAATATCATCATCCTCCTGATAAAAGTTGGGGACCGGAGCTCTTCCCAGTCTCACATACACCGGGCCATCCATGGCCACCGCCTGGCGGATCAGCTTTTTAGCCGATACACAGTCACAGGGATTGACCACCGTCATGCCGGGAATGGTTCTCATCAGAGCCATATCCTCAAAGGTCTGATGGCTGGCCCCGTCCTCTCCTACGGTGATTCCTGCATGGGTAGCGCAGATTTTTACATTGGCTCTGGTATAGCCGATGGAATTCCGAACGATCTCAAAAGCTCTTCCGGTGGCAAACATGGCAAAGGTACTGGCACAGACCACCTTGCCGGATATAGCCATGCCGGTGGCTGCACCATAGAGGTTTTGCTCGGCGATTCCCATATTGATAAACCGCTCCGGAAATACTTTCCCGAACTCGGCAGTCATCGTGGACTTGGACAGGTCCGCATCCATGACCACCAGGTTTTCTATTTCATGGCCCAGTTCGACCAATACTTCTCCGTAGGCCTGTCTCGTAGCCATCTTTACTGTCATGCCCATACACCTCCCAATTCCTCAACTGCCCGCTTTGCTTCCTCTTCGTTGGGAGCTTTTCCGTGCCATCCGGCACTTCCTTCCATAAAGGAAACCCCTTTGCCCTTAATCGTTCTGGCAATAATGAGGGTTGGTTTCCCCTTGCAAGCCCGGGCCTGATCCAGCGCATCAATGATTTCCGGCAGGCTGTGGCCGTCGATCATCAGGACGTTCCATCCAAAACTGGCAAATTTCTGATCAATAGGCTTTACAGTCATGACGTCATCGTTGTTGCCGTCAATCTGGAGTCCGTTCCAATCAACGAAAGCTACCAAGTTGTCCAGCTTATAGTGACCAGCCGACATGGCTGCTTCCCAGACAAGACCTTCCTGCAGTTCTCCGTCTCCCAGAAGCACATAGACCCGGGAGTCTTTCTTATCCATTTTCCTGGCCATAGCGGCTCCGCCCGATGCCGAAAAACCCTGACCCAGGGAACCGGTGGACATCTCCACACCCCGAACCTTCCGCATGTCCGGATGGCCTTGCATGTTGGAATTGATCTTTCTCAGGGTCAGCAGATCTTCCTCCGGGAAAAACCCCTTTTCCGCCAGTGCCGAATAAAGAACCGGTGCTGCGTGTCCCTTGGATAATATGAATATATCCCGATCATCCATTTTCGGGTTTTCGGGATCCAGCTTCATCTCATGAAAAAACAATACGGACAGAATATCTGCCGCTGACAGGGAACCTCCCGGATGTCCGGATCCTGCAGAATGCAGGGCTTTGATAATATTGATCCGGATATTGGTGGCTCGCTGCTCCAGTTCCTTGAAATTCATTTTTTCTTTGCCTCCTGATTTCTCTTGAACGGCCGGGCACTTCCCGGCCAATTAAATACTATCAGCAGGAATGCTCCCATGTCAACAGACAATTTTCCCGTATTATTGGAATTAATAACTGGTTCCCTTTACAGGTCAAAATTTTCGGCAGGATCCGAACCAGTTTTTCCTGATGCTCTTCTCCAAGCTTGAGATGACTGCTGATATAGGCGGCGGCTTCCTCCTGATTCCTTACGGGCTGGCTGAAATCATGGATGATCTGACGGCATTCCACTTTCAGGCCGGCTGCTTCCAGACGGCTTTTGGCATAACAGCCGTTCTGACAGGATTCCCGGGGAGCTTCCAGACCCAGCTTTGGCAGAATTTTTTCCGCCAGGGTGGGCATACAGGCCGGACCCTGGGAGGTCATGATTCCCCTTCTTTTAGCAATATTTAATATTTTCTGAACATTTTCGGTCGTTTCGGCAAACCGATTGTGATAAAAGGATACTATCACATCACAGGGCTCCAGCTCTACATCCGGCCACTGGCCCAGCCGGGTTTCCACATTGGTGATCCCCTTTTTTTCCTTTTCCTGATCCAAAACCCGCAGGGCGTAAGGATCCTGATCAATGGCTATCACCCGGCTGCAAAGGGGGGCCATAAATAAAGCCGGAACCCCAAAACCACAGCCCACGTCCGCAACCACATCGGTTTTCCTCAGGATTTCTCTCAGATAGCTGCCGAAGGGGATTTCCGGGTAATTCATAAACTCGGCCGCCCAAAGATAGGCTTCATGACTGTTTTCCTTCCAGAATTTTTTCATGTCTGATTCCTCATCTGCCGTCTCTGGCTGTAGTCAGAACCTTCAGAATAAAAAGGGGCAGCTGAGCCATTCTTTTATAACGGGATGGCTCCTGAATAAAGCGGAACAGCCATTCCAGTCCGTATTTCTGATAAAATTCCGGCGCCCGGCGAACGGTTCCGGCCCACACATCCAGGCTTCCTCCAACCCCCATGCCGCATCGTACCGTTTCAAGGGCGGAAGCATTTCGGGCAATGAACTGTTCCTGTTTGGGAGAACCAAGAGCCACACAGAGAAAATCCGCCCCTGATTCATTAATCTGACGGACGATTTCTTCTTCATCGTCTCCCTTGAAATATCCGTCCCTCGTACCGGCAATCTTAAGACGCGGATAGGCCTTTTTCATCGCTTCTCCGGCAAGATAAGCCACAGAGGGGCGTTCCTCCGAGGCAGGTTTGCTGCCCAGCAGATAGATGGACTTCCCGGTTTTTTCCAGTTCCTTCAGGATCGCTGTCAGAAAATCCACGCCGGTGACCCGCTCCTTTAAGGGTTTCCCTATAATTCGGCTGGCATAGACCAGACCGATTCCGTCGGGTATGATCAGGGATGCCCCGGAAATAAGAGCCTGCAGCTCCGGATTCTTTGATGCATTGAGAACGATTTCCGAGTTTGGGGTTACGATCAGGGAACATCCCGGTATGTCCATCAGCCTTCGGAAACGGCTCAGGGCCTCCTCCTGAGTCACTGGATCCACGGGTATCCCTAATATTTCTATTCTTTTACCTTCCGTCATGCTATTTCTCCAATAAATCCTTGATGATTTCTTCGTTGGCATCCAGTTTTTTTCGGAGTGCTGCCATATTCTCCGATACTTTTATTCGATTTTTTTCCCGATCCTTCCAGGCCCGGTTAAATTCCTCCATAAAGAAATCCGCATCAAAATCGTAAATGCTGCACATGGCTCGAAGACCGATGGAATGCAGGAAGGAATTGATCTTAGGGTCATAGGATATCCCAATCATGGGCACTTCCATAATGGCCGCATGAATGAGGGCGTGGAGCCGGACACCTACCAGCAGATCCATATTGCCGATGATGCTGAGCATCTCGTCCGTCAGATATTTATGCCGGAGAGCGCAGACATCCCCCCCCAGCCGGTGCTGCAGTTCGTCGATGACGCCCATATCCTCACTGTAGTGGAAGGGAATGAGAACCAGCTGAACGTTGGCTTCCTTTCTCAAACGGTCCATGGCGATGGCCAGCTGATCAACGAAGCGGCTATCGGTTTTTCTCTCCCGGATGGCAAATCCAACGGTTATCTTATCGGTAGTCTGGACAAATCCTTCTTTTTCCAGAATCGCCATCCCTTTACCCAGGTCGGCAGGAGGTATCCGGAGAACCGGATCCGCTGTCACCAGGATATCCTTGCCGGTCACTCCGATTTCCTGGAGAAACTCCCGGGAAGCGTCATCCCGGACCACAATTCCGTCTGCCCGCTTCAGAATCCGGCAGGTAATCCTTCGATTGATCAGAGAATTGATAGGTCCGATTCCCTGGCTGTAGATCAGAACCTTTTTTCGGAGAAGCCGGGCTGCCCACATGATGAACAGGTAGTAAAATATGCTCCGTTTGCTGGTAACATCCTGCAGAAGGCTTCCTCCGCCGCTGATCAGGATGTCACAGTACCAGAGAGCTTTCAAAATCGAAAGTATGGATCGCCGGTCCACCGAATCCACCTGATATTTTTCCCTTGTGGAAGCTGGATCCTGGGACAGCACTGTTATGGATGCTTCCGGGACACGGCTTTTCAAATTGTCGATAACTGCCCGGAGAATAGACTCATCCCCTATGTTGTTAAATCCATAGTAACCGGAGATCAGCAGATTTTTAGAATGTTTCTTTGTCAAGTGCTTCTCCTCCGTCAGTCAGATAAGGTTGAACTTTTTTGGTGTACAAGCGGTAAAGCAGATCAAAAGCCAGGATGGCGATGATGCCCAGCACTATTCCAAAAATCAGGGAGTATCCGGTCCGGAAAAATCCCAGGTATAGGGGCGTCCGGATATGCATGAAGGTGTTGATGACCGAAGTCACTCCGATACCTCCCGAAAGGCCGAACACCACCGTCCAGAGCCGCAGCTTCCGGACAGAGGTATACACCATCAGCATGATAGCCGGAAAAGCAAACAGAAACTCTTTCGTTCTGGGTCTTGCAATCAGGGTGTCCTCTAAACGGTTTCGGAAAAGCATCTCCACGCTGGAGACCTGAATGGAGGAGTCGTGGCCGGTCCTCATGATGTAATAAGCTCCCATAGCCCCCAGTACGCCAGCCAGCAGAATCATCCAGACCTTGATGCTGGTATTCAGCATGTCCTTCATGTCCAGAATTTCCAGTTTTCCCGGTTCTTCTTTCCGGTTTCCAAAGCCGTAATAGGAAAGGTACGCAATGGCAAAATAGGCAAGGGGCAGTAATTGGGCAGCCTTGACTCCGCGGAATATGTCAATTTCCAGCATATAGCTGACGGAGGAAAGGGGTGCTGCTGTCATCACGCCTCCGATCAGCGCTACCAGAACCGAAAGGATCAGGGTCAGGACAGCTGCCGGCAGGATCAAGGCTACAGAAGCATTGTTGTCCATATTCTCAGCATACTCCCGACTCATCCGGGTGAATACCGTTATTGCCAGGCAGCCGAAAAGCACCGCAGCAGCAAAACTGACCGCCAGTTCCAGCATCCCTGGGAAGACAAAGGCGATGCCTAAAACCCCTGCGATTCCCAAGGCCCCCAGAATCCCTTTTCCTTTTCGCCCGATGGGCAGGAACGCATCCAATAGCAGCAGGCCGGCAAACACACACCCCATCCCCAGAAGGATCTTTAGGATCGGGCTGGTCTGAAGGGCCGGCATTACCGATGCAGAATCCCTGGTGATGCCATGTTCACTCAAGCGGGCTTCCAGGTTTTCAAACATCTGCTGGTAAACCTGGGGATCTGTCACATAGGTGTGAAGATCCTTGAACTCCATAACCGGTTTAAAATAAATGACTCGGATGTTTCTCTCTGTTATTGCCCGGAACAACGTGTTTTCAATTTCTTCTGCCCCTGGATACCCATAGTACTGATACCGGTTCTGGATATAATTCCAGACAGAAAAGACCCGGACCGTCTGATAATCATTGGCCTTGGCGATGGATTCCACACCGTACTGCATGATATTCTGAAGCTGAGTGGTATTTTCAATCAGACCGATTCGGATTCCGTTATCTTTCAGATATTTCTCGGCCCTTTCCGTACCGTCATCATAGCCGATGACCGCTTCCCCGCCGACGATGATGTACTCCGGCCTGATGTCATATTTTTCATATTCTGAAATGACCGCATCTGCATAGCGGTTTCCGTTCCAACCGCTGTAGCTCAAGGTTCTGGGCACGATTTCCATGCCAGCTTCCTGAATGGCCGCCACTTTATCCGGAAGGAAACCCAGACTGATGTACATCAGTTTCGAGCCTTCCAGACCGATTTTCTCCATGAATCCGGCGTTCTTGGAATTCATTTCCTTGTATTTTTCCGTATAGAGGGTCATGTTGGAAGTGCCATCCAGCAGAATATAGGTACTATCCCCTTCTGTCACGATAAAATACCGTTCCGGATCCATCCTTTCCCGAATAGCCTCAGCAACAAATCCGCTGGTTTCGGTGTTCTTAATATCGATCAGGACATCAAAAGAATCAAAGCCGTTGGTTTCCAATGCTTCAATCAAAGCTGACGGATACTGGTCCTGCCAGCTGGCTTCTTTGGTGATGATCCCCATCAGTTCGCCGCTGACGGGTACATCGTCATTTTCCATCAGGGAGATAATATTCTCCTCCGTCAGGCCCACTTTGGTTATGCCCAGCTCATCATGAAAAAATCGAAGCCACCAGGACAGATCCTGATCGGACTGTTCGGCCATCGCTTCAATTTCATTGTAGTCCAGGACCACATCCACCTGTTTATTTTTAGCTTCAACCCCCATCCGGCTGCCGATGATCAGGGCAGCCAGCAGGAAAGGCAAAAGAATCCCGGCAATCAGGATCCTGTTCTTACGAAAAAATTCAGTCATTCTCTTCTCCCTGTTTTGCTTTATTAACGAATGGTATAACTGCCTCGAATCAGGACCCAGGCTTCTGTGGATACTTTAATCCCTCTCCCGTCCCCCCTGGGGACCAGTAAAAGGTGATTCAGCTCTACCTTCATGCCGCTCATCAAATCTCTGCCTCCGCTGATATCCGATACCCCGTTGGCACCATTGTCGATGGCAGTCCCTTCCCCGCTGCGGAGGATGAGTTCGGTTCCCTCATCTCCGATCAGGGACTGACCAGGCTGAAGCTGCAGTGGTACATAGGAAGTCTTTCCGTCCACATAGCTTTTAGAGACCAGTGGATCAGCCTCGGAGCCCGGTGTTGTATCCGCTCCGGAGGCAGCTGCCATACCGATGCCGAAAAAAAGGATACCAGTCAGCAGGATCGGAAGGATTTTCTTTATTATCATTGTTGTTCCTCCATGATTTTTTTCATAGCATAGGCTGTATAGGTGCAAAGGTCTCCGGCTATCAGACCGCCCTCTCCGAAATGTTCTGCTGCAAGATCCCCAGCCATACCATGGATGCGGGTACCCAGTCGGGCTGCTTCCCCGGCTTCGTAACCCTGCCCCCATAAGCTGCCGATAATTCCGGCTAAGACGTCACCGGATCCGGCAGTTGCCATCCCGGGATTTCCCGTACCATTGACCTGAAACAGATGGCCGTCATAGATCACCGTTTGATGACCCTTCAGGACGATCACCCCGCCGGTCGCTTCGTGGAGCCTTCGGGCTGCATCCTTTCTTTCCTCAGGGAGGATTCTTTCTCCCGGTCTCATTCCTAACAGCTTTTTTGCTTCCCCCGGATGAGGGGTGAGAATCAGCCGGGCTCTGGTTTGATGCAGCCACCGGATCCGGTCACCGGAAGCAATCAGGTTGAGGCCATCAGCATCCAACAGGATTTTTTTGTCATATTCCTTCAGTATCCATTCCAGCAATTTAAGTTCCAGGGAATCCTGGCCGATACCAGGACCAATGATGATCCCGTCATAGGATTGAAGGTCCTCCGGTTTTTCTTCCCGCTTCAGGCATATGGCTTCCGGCACAGAAATCTGAAGAACAGGGAAAAGAGCCTCCGGCAGGGATACCTTCACCAGACCGGCTCCTGAACGGTAGGCTCCTCTGGCACACAAAACAGCAGCCCCGGCCATACCAGGGCTGCCGGCAATAATCATCAGTTTACCATAATCTCCCTTGTGAGAATCTTCTTTTCGCATTCGGAGCTTATCCATATCACAACCCCAGAATCAACGATGCCATCAGGAAGTAGGTCAGGACGGAAACCATATCCGTCAGAGAAGAAATCATCGGACTGGCCATCAGGGCCGGGTCGATACCCACCTTTTTCGCAGCCATCGGCAGCAGGCTTCCGATACTTTTTGCTGCCATAACGATGACCAGCATAGATAGACAGACCACTGCTGCTATCCAGGGGCCTTGACCGTCCAGCCACCAGATTCTGGCGAAATTCAGGCTGCTTAAGATCAACCCGATGATTAAGCTGACCCGAACCTCTTTCCAGAGCACTTTGCCCGCATCCCGAAGCTCCACATCCCCCAAGGCCATACCACGGATCACCAGGGTAGCCGACTGGGAGCCGGAATTCCCCCCTGTTCCCATCAGCATCGGCATGTAGGCAACCAGAGAAATCACTTTCGAGAGGACACCCTCAAAACCAGCGATGATGCCTCCGGTCACCACATAGGACAGCATGAGGATAAAGAGCCATGGCAGACGGTTCTTTACATGCTTCCAGACGCTGATGTCCAGATATTCGGCATCGCCGGTGTCGATGACGCCGGCCATTCGCTCAAAGTCTTCGGTGGTTTCCTCTTCAATAACATCCAGGATATCGTCTACGGTGATGATGCCCACCAGACGAAACTCATTATCAACCACCGGTATGGCCAGAAAACCGTAGCGTTTAAACGCTTCAGAAACCACTTCCTGATCGTCGTGAACATTGACCGACACAAAGTCTTCGTGCATCAGATCTCTTATCAGTGCATCGGAATCGGAAATCACCAGGGTTCGGAGAGAGATGATCCCCTGAAGCTTGCGGCCCTTTTCCTTGACGTAACAGGTGTAGATGGTTTCGCTGTCCATCCCTTCCTTTTTGATGTAGGAAAGGGCCTGCTCCACGGTCATATCCCGATTGAGGCTGATATAATAGGGGGTCATCAGACTTCCTGCACTGCCGTCCGGATAGTTCAGAAAAGTATTGATCAGTTTTCGCTCTTCCTTAGAGGTTTTTTCCAATATCTTATCCACCAGATTGGCCGGAAGTTCTTCCAGAACGTCAATCATATCGTCGAAATCCAGTTCATCCATGATGTACTTGATTTCCTTGTCGGTAATGACGTTGATGAGGGCAACCTGATCTTCCGCCGGCAAATAGGAAAAGACTTCTACCGACACATCCTTTGGCAGGGTACGGAAAATAATCACCGTTTTTTCTATGCCCAGTTCCTCCAGGATTTCTTCCAGTATTTCCGCGATGTCCACTTCATTGTTTTTCAGCAATTCATCCCGGGCAGCTACATATTTTTTCCCATTAAGGAGATCGATGATGTTTTCCACAATTTCTGCAAAGCTTTCTGTAAATCGCTTCTCAAAGCTTTTTTCTGTATCCATCCTTCTCCCTCCTTCCACTATATTATTGAAATCATCAGTTTTTCGGTAGCACCGTATTATTATAACCCTATTGGCCTATTTTTTCAAGCAGAAGGGACTGGGGTCAACCGCTGCGGCGATGGGATTCAATGACTCGCTCGTACAGAGCCTCAACCTGATTGCCAAAGGCCTCTTCCGAATAGGAACGAGCTTTAACCCTGGCTTTTTCCTGAAACTTCTTTAGTTTGTCCCGGTCTTTTAAAAGATCCAGCAGGTGCTCTTCAAAATCTTCCTGGCCGATAAAGGTATAACCGTTAGACCCTTCATCCACGACGCCTTTCAGACACTCATCCTGCTTGACCACCAGGGGAAGACCACTGGCCATGGCCTCAATATAAGTAAGTCCTTGCGTCTCACTGGTAGAAGCACTGATGAAAATCTCCCCCAGGTGGTAGTAGCTGCTGATCTTCTCCGGTGAAACCATACCGGTGAAGCAAACATGCTCTTCCAGTCCCAGCTCCCGGACCCGGGCTTCCAATTCCTCCCTGGCAGGACCATCTCCCACAATCAGGAAGATGATTTTTTCCCCTTGGTCAAAAATCGGTTTCAATCTTTCCAGCAATTCATGGATATTCTTTTCCCGGCCCAGTCGTCCCACCGTCAGGATTACCCGGTCCGAAGGTTCAATGCCCAAGGTTTTTCGCATAACGGACCGTTCTTCCGGCTCCAGGTTCTTTTCAAAACGTTCCAGCTTGATTCCGGTGGGAATTTCCACGATGGCTCTCCGAACACCATAAGATTTCAGGACTCCCATGACTTTATTGGTTGGTACGATAACCTCTTCAGCCCGGGAAAGGACGAAACGGGTCATCATCACCACCGCTTTCTTGCCGATTCTGCGGCTTGGAAACAAGTAATGGGTATAATCCTCATACAGGGTATGGTAGGTATGGACCATTGGAGCCTGGGTTCTTCCTGCAATGAAACGGGCATGGATATAGGTGGTAAATTCGGTGTGGGTGTGAATGATATCCGGTCTCCACCGAATCAGTTCCCGGACATAAGGATGGATTGGCTTGGCCGTCATCCGGGTCTTGGGGTAGATCATCACCGGCAGAGACCCAACAAAATAAATATCTCCCTCGATTCGGGAGGATCGGTTTTCAGAAAGGGTAAGGATCCGGACATCATGGCCCTTCGCCTTCAATTGTTCATACAGGTTCTGAACGGACACAACGACTCCATTGATCATCGGGGTGTAGACATCGGTTGCAAGCAATATTTTCATTGGAATACCTCATGTTCCGATAAAATAACGTATCTCATTGTATCATCCAAGGGAAAAATTATCAATATTTTGTGATAAAGTCACTTACTGCCGGGGTATAAATCGATATATTAATATCATAGTCAATCGTTAGAGAAACAAGTAACATAGAAAGGTTCAGGTAACAATATGTCAATCAAAGTAACAAAGGATAATTTCGAAAGCGAAGTAGTACAGTCCAACGTTCCCGTTCTCATCGATTTCTGGGCAGCCTGGTGCGGACCCTGCAAGACCATCGGCCCCCGTGTGGACGAGTTGGCCGTTGAAGTAGGTGAAAAAGCCAAAATCTGCAAGGTCAATGTGGACGAAGAAATGGCACTGGCCCAAAAATTCGGAATCATGTCCATCCCCACCCTGGTCATTTTCAAAGATGGTAAAGAAGCAAACCGGGTTGTAGGAGTACGAAGCAAGGATGAATTAAGAGGGCTTCTGGGCGTATAATCCCGGGGTTAATTGAATATGCAATATGCAATCGTTTTTTTAGAGGGGATAATAACATTTATATCCCCTTGTTTATTACCCATGCTCCCCTTGTATCTCTCTTATTTTGCCGGGAACGATCCCGATGGCAGCAGCAAGAAGACCCTGAATAACGCTCTGAGTTTTGTCGCTGGATTTACCATTGTGTTTATGATGCTGGGAGCCTTTGCCGGATCCATTGGCCAGTTTCTGATCCGGTACAGCAGTTGGATCAACGGAATCGGGGGATTCATCGTAATCCTGCTGGGAATTAGTTTTTTGGGGTTCATCCGTATTCCTTTTTTCAATCCCGGAGAAAAAGCCCACTTATCTCCTCAGGGTCTGAACGCCCGAAAATCCCTTCTCTTCGGCATGGTCTTCTCCATTACCTGGACCCCCTGTATCGGAGCATTCCTGGGTTCTGCCCTTATTTTAGCTTCCCGGCAGGGTGCTGTCCTGCAGGGTATGCTGATGCTCTTCCTTTTTGCCATGGGCCTTGCCCTGCCCCTGATTGCCAGCGCTCTGCTGATCAACAGCCTGAAGAGTACCTTTGACTTTCTCAAAAACCACGCCCCAGCCATCAGCCGGGCTTCCGGCGTATTGCTGATTATCATGGGTCTGCTGCTGATGTCCGGCAGACTGATTTAAGGAGGCTGATGCCCATATGAATAACAAACAAAGAACCCTTCTCAGCATTGCTGTTTTGGTGGTATTCCTGGCAGGGGCCTATCTGCTATACGGATACCTGCAGAGCCAGCAGGAACCCGGATCTCCACCCAACGGGGAAGAATCCGTCATGGCTCAGGATTTTGAGGTTCTGGACCAGGAAGGCAACACCGTCCGCTTGTCTGATTTCCTGGGGAAACCCATCGTCCTGAACTTTTGGGCCAGCTGGTGCCCCCCGTGCATCGCTGAGATGCCCTTTTTCCAAAGTGCCTATGAAAGCCTTGGGGACCGGGTTGTCTTCCTGATGGTCAACGAAACCGACGGTAATCGGGAAACCATTGAAAAGGCAGAGGCTTTCCTGGAGCAGGAGGGTCTGGATCTGCCGGTCTATTTCGACACGAAGCTGGAAGCCGGCTACGTCTACAATGTCACTGGTATCCCGGTGACCTATTTCATCGACAAGGAAGGAGTGATCCGCTCTTTCGAGAAGGGCTCCCTGACAGAAAAAAAATTACTGGAAAACATCAATGCAATTATGTAATCAAAATCCCGGTCTCCTTCAGGAAACCGGGATTTTTTATTCCATTCATCGGACAGAATCCTTTAAATCAGCCATTCGCCTAAAAGGGATCCGGAAAGGGCTACTGCGGCTTCTGCGGTTTTATTGCCCTGGTCCAGCAGGGGATTGACTTCAACGAATTCCACGCTGACCAGCTTGTCCGATTTGGCTATCATTTCCAGGGCATAGTGGGTTTCCCGGTATCCCATGCCGCCTGGGACCTTGGTGCCGGTACCCGGAGCGATTTCCGGATCCATGGCATCCATATCAAAGCTTACGTGGATGCCGTCCGTCCCTTCTCCGGCGATCCGTATGGCTTCTTCCATGACCTTCTTGATACCCATATCATCAATTTCATACATGGTAAATACTTTGATTCCCTGTTCCTTCATGGCTTTCCGTTCTTCCGGATCCAGATCCCGGGATCCCACATACACGATGTTCTCCCGCTTTAAAAATTCACCGTTTCCGATGGAAGTCAGCTCCTCCGGTCCGATGCCCATCAGGACTGAAACCGGCATTCCGTGAATATTTCCAGAGGGGGATGTATCATTTGTGTTAATATCGCCATGAGCATCAAACCAGATTACCCCCAGGTTCCTTTTTTTCTGAAGGACTCCAAAGATGCTGCCGATAGCAATGCTGTGATCGCCCCCAAGGATAACCGGAATCTTCCCTTCCTCCATGGCTTCGGCTACTTCTTGACACAGGGCCCGGTTGACTCGTACGATTTCATTAAGGTTTTTCAGATTGGAGCCTTCCAGAGTCTCCGCTTTTCTGCGGTCTGCGGGAATATCTCCCCGGTCATCCACCTGATAACCGATGTTTTCCAATCTTTTTTTAATTCCTGCAATCCGGATGGCTTCGGGGCCCAGGTTGCTTCCTCTGGTTCCGGCACCCAAGTCCATAGGAACACCGATCAGGGCAATTTGATCATTGATATCTGGTTTCATACGCTTTTCTCCTTCCAGTGAAAAGGTCCGTTGAAAAGATCCGTTTATTTCTTTACCAGGTGGTTCCCTTCTGGTCCTTGTCCCTGGTGAAGATTTTCAGTTTATTAGGCAGGAGGGAGTAGGATATGGGCAGGTCATCTCCCTTTTCACCGTCGATATCCGTACCCACATGCTGCGGAGATTCCACCTGCAGCCGGTTGGTTCTGAAATAAATGATGTGCTTGTTCTTTTCGTGATTCCCCTGCAAGACATTGATCAGCAAGGGAAGGAAGTCCGTTATGGGCATTTCCCGGAAAACAATAACATCAAACAGACCATCATTGATTTCCGCACTGGGAGAAAGCCTCTTGAATCCACCAGCTGAACGGCCGTTCATGATCAGCATGAAATACATCTGTTCCTCACCAGAAAATTCCTCACTGGTGATGCGGACCGGAATAGGCTTTAAATTGGGGACCTCGATAATTCCCCGGATATAATAGGACAGGACTCCCAGAATACTTTTCAGGTTGGGATCTGTTTTTTGGCTTACGTCCACCATGGTACCCATGGCTGCCACGTTCAAAAAGTATTTATCGTTGGCCCTGCCCAGATCGCTGTAGGTGAAATTGCTTCCCAGGGCAATATCGATCATGCTGTTGATTTCAAGGGGAAGATCCAGATAGTAGGCAAAATCGTTGGCTGTTCCCGCCGGGAAAATCGCCAGGGGCAGGTCGATATTATTCCTCATCATTGCATTGACACAGATATTGATGGTACCGTCACCACCAGCGGCGATCACCTGACGGTACTCCGAGGGGTCGATGGTCCGGAATAGTCCGTCCAGGACATCTCCTCTGCCGGCCCGAATCGGAATTATCACCAGTTTTTTCTGTTGAAAACGCTCGATGATCAGATCCAGGTTGTTTTTGAACAATCCATTTCCAGCGTTGGGATTATAAAACAATATTACTTTTTTCCGATCATTTCCCGATCCCATTTTTGATGATCCCCCTTAGTTGTCCGATTAAATATAACGAACCCGCTGCAATAACGGCATCCGGCGGCTCTTTCACTGAAAGGGCTTCATTCAGTGCTTCTTCCGGGTTGGCCACGATTCTGCACCTACCGCCTGCTTTGTTAATTATATCACTCAGCTGACCGGCTGTCATTCTTCTTTCATTATTCGGTTCTGTAGCAATGAAATCCCGGGTGATTTTCAAAAATTCCCCGATCATCCCTTCCACATCCTTATCCGCCAGGACACCGATGATCATGGAGATTTTCCCCTTCGGCAGAAGATGTCCAGCCGTCTCCGCCAGAGCAGCCGCCCCGGCCTGATTGTGAGCCCCATCCAAAAGAATCAGGGGATCTTTGGACATCAGCTCCAGTCGGCCCGGTTGCCGGGCTTTCCGAATCCCTTCATATAGCCGGTCCCGCTGAAGGCATATCTGCCCCTTTTTCCTCAGGATTTCCAATGCGGCCAAAGCCGTTTTGATATTTTCAGTCTGATGCCTTCCTGCCATGGAAATCCGGACATCGGAATAATCAGTTCCGAACAATTCCATGTTCAGGGTACTCCCATCCAGGCTTTCCTCCAGGATCCTAACAGGTATGGAGGTAACATCGAAAAGTTTTGCCCCCACCCTGTAGGCCATACGGGCGATGACCCGGGCTGCATCCTTCTGCTCCACGTTCATGACTACCGGGACTTCGGGCTTGATGATTCCGGCCTTTTCGCCGGCAATTTCCTCCAGAGTATTTCCCAGCCGGTCCATGTGATCCATAGAAATAGAGGTGATGATGGAAATGAGGGGAGCATCGATGACGTTGGTAGAATCCCCGCGGCCTCCCAGTCCAACCTCCAGCACAACGTAGTCCAAATCCTTTTCCTGAAAATAAAGGAAGGCTATTGCGGTGACCAGCTCAAATTCGGTGGGTGAATCCAACCCCTCTCCCACCATTCTTTCCGCCTCTTTCGTGACCCGTTCCGTCAGATCTGCCAGTTCTTCATCGGAAATCATCCGTCCGTCGGCTTCGATCCGTTCGTTGAATACTTCTAGATAGGGTGACGTGTAAAGACCGGCATGGTATCCGTTTGCCCGAATTCCCTCGTAGAGGAACCGGCTGACCGATCCCTTACCGTTTGTTCCGGCTACGTGAAGGATCTTCAGTCCCTTTTCCGGGTTTCCCAGCCTTTCCAGCAGGGCCTGTATCCGTTCCAGACCCAGGATGCTCCCAAATCGTTCGTAACTTGATATTTTATCCAGTGCTTCCTTCGCTTCCATAGACTCACCTAACATTTTCGGGCTACGATTTCCAGTCGTTCCCTGATTTTTTGCAGTTTATCCTGGTATCCGGCGGCCTTTTCCCTTTCTTCTTCAATAATATGGGCCGGCGCCTTGGCCACGAATCCTTCATTGGACAGCTTCTTTTCCAGTCGGTCCACTTCTTCTTCCAGCTTTTTCTTTTCTCTGGAAAGTCGCTCAAATTCAGCCCTGTAGTCCAGAAGATCATCCAGAGGAATAAATATTTCAGCACCGGAAATAACGGCGGACATGGCTTCCTCCGGTGTTTCAGTCTTATCCCCGGTGATGAGGATTTCTGTTATATTAGCCAGGCTCATGATATATCGACGGCAGGATTCCATCACCGCTGCCCCTTCCCCGTCGGCCAGGATAACGGCCCGGAGTTTTCTGCCCGGAGCAGCCTCTGCCTCTGCCCGGATATTCCGGATGCTTTTAATAGCTTCCATGGCGGATTCGATTCTCTTTACTTCCTCCGGATATTCCAGTTGGCTCTCTACCACTGGCCAGGCTCCCTTCATCAGGAAATCTTCCGGGTTTTCGGCAACCGGAGTTCCCTTGGGCAGATAACTGTAGATTTCTTCTGTAAGGAATGGCATGAAGGGATGGAGAAGCTTCAGCATGTCCTTCAGGGCGTGGACCAGGACAGCCCGGACAACCTTCTTTTCCTCCTCGTCCCCCTGGTAGAGGCGATTCTTGACCAGCTCGATGTACCAGTCGCAGAATTCATTCCAAATCACTTCATAGACCCGTTGCCCGGCCAGGGACAGTTCGAACTTTTCCAGATTATCTGTTACGTATTGAACGGCGCTGTTGACCCGGGAAAGGATCCATTTGTCTTCATCCCGAAGGTCCAGTCCCTCCAGGGACTCGGGGGTTTCCAGGAAGTTTCCTTCTTCATCCTGCAGATTCATGATTACGAATCGGGACGCATTCCAGAGCTTGTTGGCAAAATTCCGGGAAGATTCCAGTTTATCGGTCTTGAACCGCATATCATTTCCCGGGGATATTCCGGTGGTCAGCATGAACCGAAGGGCGTCGGCTCCGTACTGATCGATGATTTCCAGAGGATCTATGCCGTTGCCCAGGGATTTGCTCATCTTCCGGCCTTCTGCATCCCGAACCAGCCCATGGACATAGACGTATTTAAAGGGAATCTCTCCGGTCATTTCGATGGCAGAAAAGACCATCCGGACTACCCAGAAGAATATGATGTCATAGCCGGTCACCAACACATCCGTTGGATAAAAATATTTAAAATCTTCACTTTCTTCAGGCCACCCCAGCGTGGAGAAGGGCCACAGCCCGGAGGAGAACCAGGTATCCAGCACATCCTCATCTTGACGGATATTTGAACTTCCGCATTTGCTGCAGGTTGTGGGAGCCTCGGTCTGCACCATCAGCTCTCCGCACTCGTCACAGTAATAAGCGGGGATACGATGCCCCCACCAGAGCTGCCGGGAGATGCACCAGTCCCGGATGTTTTCCAGCCAGTGCAGGTAAATCTTTTCAAACCGATCCGGCACGTGGACCAATTGACCACTTTTTGCTGCTTCGATAGCCGGTTTTGCCAGTTCTTCCATGGCAACGAACCACTGGTCCGACAGCATGGATTCGATGATGGTGCTGCAACGGTAGCATTCTCCGGAGGGAATGATCTTTTCTTCGGTTTTCACCAGATATCCGGCTTCCTCTAGTTCTGCAGCCCACTTTCTTCTGCACTCGAACCGATCCAGCCCTTCATATTTTCCGGCCAGAGCATTCATTTTTGCGTCAGGATTAATACAGCTGGGCCTTTCCAGTTGATGCCTCTCCCCTACTTCAAAATCGTTGGGGTCGTGGGCCGGAGTGATCTTAACTGCACCGGTTCCCTTTTCCGGATCCGGATATTCGTCGGCTATGATGGGGATTTCCCGTCCCACCAGAGGCAGAATCACAATTTTTCCGATCATATCCTTGTATCGTTCATCCTCCGGGTGGACAGCGATGGCCACGTCCCCGAACATGGTTTCCGGACGACTGGTGGCTACCACGATACCTTCTCCCCCATCCTTGGCGGGGTAACGGAAATACCAGTACTTCCCGTTCTTATCCTCGTGTTCCACTTCTGCATCGGACAGAGAGGTGCCGCATTCCGGACACCAGTTGATCAGCCGGTTCCCCCGGTAGATCAGGCCCTTGTTATAGAGCTTGACGAACATTTCGATTACGGCCTTGTTGCAGCCTTCATCCATGGTAAAACGTTCCCGGCTCCAATCGCAGCTGTTCCCCAGTTTCCTCACCTGTTCGGTGATTTTGCCCCCGTACAGCTCTTTCCACTGCCAGGCTCTCTTCAGGAATTCTTCCCGACCCAGATCTTCCTTGGTCAATCCCTCTTCTTCCCGGATTTTGTCCACCACCTTTACTTCTGTAGCAATGCTGGCATGATCGCTGCCAGGAATCCACAGGGCACTGAAACCCTGCATCCTACGCCATCGGATCAAGACATCCTGAAGGGTCTGATCCAAGGCGTGGCCCATATGAAGCTGCCCCGTGATATTCGGTGGGGGCATGGCTATGGTATACGGTTTTTTCTTCGGATCCCTTTCTGCCCGAAAAGCTCCTTTCTTTTCCCATTCTGCGTAGATTCGGTCCTCAAATTCTTTTGGGCTGTATGTTTTAGCCAGATTCTTTTCCATCCTCTATTCCTTTTCCTTTCCTATCGGGGTTTTCGCCATAAAAAAATCCTTTAAGGCTTTAAGCCTTAAAGGACGAAAATTTCCGCGGTACCACCTTTATTCTGCTCTGAATCAGAGCAGCCCTCATTTTGAAATGGCTCCAAAGCTACCTTCAACCACCGCTTCCCTCAGAAATCTCTCAGCCGCGGATTTCTTTCTCTGTTCAGGACCATTGGTCTACTCCTCTTTTTCAACGCCGGATATTTAGTTGTTTATTGAAATATTGTACCTTATTTTACCGATTTGTCAAGCAGGTATGCCCGGACTCCCTGGGGGCGACCCGTATCCTTCTTTCCAAATCCGATGCCTGTCGCCAGGATTTTTCCGGGTATCGCTGATACGGGAAGGGCTTGGATTCCTTTGAGGATTCCCAGTCCGGAAGGGGTTACCATCTCTGTCTCCACTTCCTCCTGAACCAGCCGGTAGGAAGTGCCTTCCAGCAGGGCCCGAACCGCAGGAACCGGGACAGGAATCCGGCCATGGCTGCACTCAATAAATCCAGTGCCGTCATGGAGATCCGAGCAGGTAATCCGGCCGATCTGAAGGACTTCCAAGCAGATGGCAGCGCCGATGATGTTCATGATGGCGGTATCCCGCCCCACCTCATGAAAATGGACATGGTCCAAGTCCGTCTCGTGGACTTTGGCCTCCGCTTCACCGATGGCCTCATAAATGGCAACTGCTGTGTCCTTAATGGCACCGGTCAGAGAGCTTTTTCGGATCATGGCCTCGATTTCCCGAAAACTCCGGTGAGAATGATCATGTTCATGGTGGTGATCCTCCTCATGGGAATGGAAAGCAGCTGGTGTTTCGAAATAAATATTCAAGCCGGATGTCCCATCCCGTTCTTCTCTTCGGAAGCTTTCGCGAGATACTGCCCATCCGAAGCCGGAAAGGCCGCTGATGAGATTATCCGGATGGACCCCAAGATCCACCAGGGATGCCAGGATCATATCCCCGCTGATTCCCCGGGTACAATCGATGTGCAAATGTTTGTGCTTGGTCATGTTCCATCCTGTCTGACTACTCCCTTTGGGAGAGTCGGTTGATATTGGCTGCCAGATAGGCTGCTCCGAATCCGTTGTCAATATTAACGATGCCAACTCCGTTGGCACAGCTGTTGAGCATGGAAAGCAGGGCCGATATGCCCCCCAGATTTGCCCCATAGCCAATGCTGGTGGGAACGGCAATGACTGGTGCTTCCACCAGACCTCCCACGACGCTGGCCAGAGCACCCTCCATACCGGCCACCACAATGACCACACGGGCCTGGCGGATCCGGTCCAACTTCGCAAAGAGCCGGTGGATTCCGGCTACTCCAACGTCGTAAATCCGATCCACCGGATTTCCCAGCATCATGGCCGTTACAGCAGCTTCCTCTGCTACCGGGATATCTGCTGTTCCGGCAGTAACTACAGCCACCGTCCGGTCGTGTTTGGGCTGAGGATCCCGGTTGACTACGATCATCCGGGCTTCTTCATAATATAAGGCATCCGGTACCAAATCACGAACTGCCCTATAGTTTTCAGGTGTGGCTCTGGTGCCCATGATGTTGTCGTTGCTTTCAGCCAGCCGAACAAATATTTCAGCAATCTGAGCAGAGGTTTTACCCTGGCAGAATACCGCTTCCGGATAGCCGGTCCGCAGGTTTCGATGCTGATCGATGTTGACAAAACCCAAATCCTGAAAGGGCAGGGTCTTGAGTACTTCATAGGCATCCTCCGGTGAAGTCTCGCCGGAAGCAACCTTCTGAAGCAGCTCATCCAAATGACGTTTATCCATTTCGGGACTCCTTATCCTCTGGACTGCCGGGCAGCAGCCTCCACCACCTGAAGAACCAGCACACCGGTGGTGACCGTTCCCACGCCTCCCGGCACCGGGGTGATAGCACCCACCACCGGCTCCACTTCACCGAAATTCACATCCCCGCAGAGAGACCCGTCCTCCCGAAGATGAATCCCTACGTCCAGGACAATTTGTCCTTCCCGGACAAAATCCCTGCCGATGGTCTCCGGTTTTCCGGCAGCTACCAGGAGGATATCCGCTTCTCTGGTAATTTCCGCCATATGAAGGGTTTTGGTGTGACAAACGGTGACCGTACCATTTTTCTTCATCACCATCATGGCTGCCGGTTTTCCCACTACCAGGCTTCGACCGATAACGGCGACTTTCTTGCCTGTTAGGTCAATGCCGTAATAATCCAGGATTTCCATACAGGCCCTGGGGGTACAGGGCGGGAATCCGACACCGGATCCTGCATAGACCCCGGCCATGGATGCGGGGGTGATGCCATCCACATCTTTGGCTGGATCCAGGGCCTCCATAACCGCTTTTTCATCCAGATGGGAGGGCAGGGGCCGAAAAAGCAGCAACCCGTGAATTCCCGCATCCTGATTGATCTGACCGATGATCTCCAACAGTTCTTTCTGGGAAATCGATTCCGGACAAATAAAATTACGAACCAGGACCCCTGCAGCCTCGCATCGCTTCATGGCTCCTTTTTCATAGGAGATATCGTCCCCCCGTTCTCCCACCCGGAGAATAGCCAGACAGGGGTGAATCCCCCGTTCCTTCAGTCCAGCCACATCAGCTGTCAGCCTGGTGGTAAGAGCATCGGAAACTTCCTTGCCTTTTAATAGTTGTGCCATACCATCCCTCTTATCTTATCCGGCTGACCACCAGTTGATGGACCTGGTCCGCCAGCTTTCCGTAATGCTCCAGCATTTCTTCTGCTTCCCGGTTGGTTTTATCCGCATAGTCCCGGTCTTTCATCAGACCGGTGTTGATAAATACATTGAGGCTGGCCCCCTGAAGGGCTGCCTTGCAGAATATGGCCCCCACCCCCGCATCGCTTAGCGCCAGGGTGCTTCCCTTTTCAGCAAACTCCTGCTGCAGTTCGATAGCCCGGCAGGATTTCTTCATAATTTCCAGGGGAACAGAGCAAGCCAGCTTCAGAGCATCTTCCATGACCCGGTCCTTTTCTGCCTGCTGCTCTTCCGTTTCCTTGGGCATTCCGTAGGCCCTTGCCAGGGGTTCAAATACTTCAGCATCCTTGTCTACCAACTCCAGCAGCTCCTGCTGAAGTACATCGGCTTCTGTTTTCAAACGTCGGATATCCTCTTCCACATCGGCATACTTTTTCTTTCCGACGGTCAGGGATCCCACCATATTGCCCAGGGCAGTACCAAGGGCGCCCACCAGGGCAGAAGCGCCGCCTCCCCCCGGTACCGGATCCTTGCCTGCCAGCATTTCTACAAAAGTCCCGCAGGACTCCTTTGTAAATCCCATCTCCCTATCCTTTCCTGCTTTTCAGCCCTTAGAACAACCCGGAGATTTTACCGGAAGCATCCACATCGATCTTTTCTGCAGATGGCACCGGAGGCAGACCGGGCATGGTCATGATATCTCCGGTCAAGGCCACGATAAATCCGGCTCCGGCAGAGATTTTCAGGTTGCGGACGGTGACGGTAAAGTTTTTCGGTGCGCCCAGAAGCTTCGGTTCATCGGAGAAGCTGTACTGGGTTTTGGCCATGCAGATGGGCACATTATTGAATCCAAGCTTTTCCAACTGTTCCAATTGCTTTTTTGCTTGTGGCGCCAGCTGGATGCCGTCAGCCCGGTAAATCTTCTTTGCAATGGTTTCAATTTTTTCTTCGATGGTCATATCCAAAGAATAGGCATATTCAAAAGTGCTTTCCTGCTCTGCAAGCCGAACCACTTCCTTAGCCAGTGCTTCTCCACCGGCACTTCCCTTGCCCCAGACTTCGCTGAGGGCCACGTTGACACCAAGCTCCCTGCACTTTTCTTCAATCAGGGCCAGTTCCGCTTCCGTATCGGTGGGGAATCGGTTGATGGCTACCACCGCCGGTAGCTTGAACACTTTGGTGATGTTCTCCACATGCTGCAGCAGATTGGGAAGGCCGGCTTCCAGGGCTGCCAGGTTTTCCTGACCCAGATCGGCCTTTGCCACACCTCCGTGGTGCTTCAGCGCCCGTACCGTTGCTACGATTACGACGGCAGAGGGGCTCAGACCTGCCATCCGGCATTTGATATCCAGGAATTTTTCTGCTCCCAGGTCCGCTCCGAATCCGGCTTCCGTTACTACATAATCTGAAAGGGACAGGGCTAGCCGGGTGGCCATGATGGAGTTGCAGCCATGGGCAATATTGGCAAAAGGTCCTCCATGGATGAAGGCAGGCGTATTTTCCAGGGTCTGGACCAGGTTGGGCTTCAGGGCGTCCTTCAGCAGAGCAGCCGCAGCTCCTTGTGCCTTCAGGTCTCCCGCTGTTACCGGTTTGTCGTCATAGGTGTACCCAAGGATAATCCGGCTGATTCGTTCCTTCAGGTCAATGATATCTTTGGACAGGCAGAGGACTGCCATGATCTCACTGGCAACGGTGATTTCATATCCGTCTTCCCGGGGAGTTCCGTTAACCTTTCCTCCCAATCCATCAACGATGAAACGAAGCTGTCGGTCGTTCATGTCCACGCAACGTTTCCAGGTGATCTTCCGGGGATCTATTCCCAAGCTGTTCCCCTGATAGATGTGGTTGTCCAGCATGGCGGCAATCAGATTGTTGGCTGCGCTGATGGCATGAAGGTCACCGGTAAAATGAAGGTTGATGTCTTCCATCGGCACAACCTGGGCGTAACCACCACCGGCAGCGCCGCCCTTGACACCGAAAACCGGTCCCAGAGAAGGCTCCCGAAGAGCTACTGCCACCTTCTTGCCGATGGCTTTCAGCCCATCGGACAGACCGACAGTGGTGGTAGTCTTCCCTTCACCGGCCGGGGTAGGAGTAATGGCGGTGACCAGAATCAGTTTTCCATTTTTAGCATCTTTCCGGTCTTTCAGAATGTTGTAATCGATTTTAGCTTTGTGGTTGCCGTATAGCTCCACATACTTTTCATCGATTCCGGCATCTTTTGCTACCTGAGTGATGGGGTCCATCTTTGCTTCCTGTGCAATCTGAATATCACTTTTAAATTCCATCTTTTTTCTCCTATTCGTTTCGCATTTTGAAACACCGTTTCGAATTACTTTATTGAGATAATAGTATACGATTTAGTACTGAAACTCAAGTTAAAAATTGTTTTATAAATGTTTTTCTATGGATATGGCAGAAGCCCTTTTCCTTCAGACCTTTATAATGCAGTTCCGTTCCGTACCCCTTATTCCGGTCAAAGGCATAATGGGGATATTGACGGTGGTAGTCCATCATCATCCGATCTCTAATCACCTTAGCCACGATGGAGGCCGATGCAATGGAAATGCTGGTGGAATCTCCCTTGATGATGCCGGTTTGAGGAATCGGAATCCGGTCCAGGGTCAGGGCGTCGATGAGCAAATGCTGTATCGGCTCTTCCATCTGATCCCGGGCAGATTCGTAGGCCAGAACCATAGCTTCCCTGGTGGCTTCCAGAATATTGATCCGATCGATCCGTTCGTTGTCCACAATGCCAATTCCGCAGCAGAGGGCCTTTTCCAAAATAACTTCGCAGAGGGCTTCTCTCTTTTTCTCTGACAATTTCTTAGAATCATCCACACCGGGAAGGTAAAAGTCTTCCGGTAGCACCACACAGGCCGCCACCACCGGTCCGGCCAGAGGGCCCCGACCCACTTCATCCATTCCGCCAATGAGTCGGATTCCTTCTTTTTTCAGCCTTTCTTCCTGTTCCATCATCCGGGAAAACCGTTCGGCTTCCCGGGCTTCCCGCTCACTTTTTTTCATCGCCATCTGCCTTCTCCAGTGTGATCCGGCCAATCTGACCGGATCGGAATTCGTCCAGCACCGTTCGGGCTGTCCTTTCATAGTCGATTCGTTTGCCCGGTAGGATGAATCCCCGGTTCCGGCTGATCTGTTCCATGGTTTCCAGAGCCTCTTCTGATACCTCTTCCAACTTGTATCGAGCCTTCAAGAGTTTCGGATAATCCTCCTGAAGTACCCGAATCAGTTCCAGGGCCAGGGTAGGAAGGTCCATGACCTCATCCTTGATGGACCCGCAGAAGGCCAGGTTCAGCCCCGCTTTGGGATCTTCAAACTTGGGCCATAGGATTCCCGGAGTATCCAAAAGCTGCATGTCCTGCTGAATCGTGAGCCACTGTTTCCCCCTGGTGACCCCGGGTCGGTCTCCTACCTGGGTGCTTTTCCGGCCGGTCAGCCGGTTGATCAGGGAGGATTTCCCCACATTGGGAACCCCAACGATCATGAGCCGAAGGGTTTTTTTCAGAATCTGACCCTCATTTTTGTTCTTCTGCACTTCCAGGAGCAGGGACATCAGATCATTGATCCCCCCACCGATCATGCAGTTCATTCCTAAAACGCGGCTTCCCTCCCGGGTAAACCGCTGAGACCAGCGAATGGTCTCCGACGGATCCGCCAAATCCGTTTTATTCAGAATCACGATCCTTTTTTTATCTCCGATGATCTCATGGAGAATAGGATTCCTGCTGGAATCCGGTATTCTGGCGTCCAGGACCTCAATGACCGCATCCACCATCTTCAGATTGTCCTGGATCATTTCCCGGGTCTTTTTCATGTGCCCCGGGTACCAGTTGATATTCTCTATCATAAGTCACCCCCGATATAAAAACAAGGGAACCCGCTGGTTCCCTTTTGTTTATTGTTCTTTGCTCTTGATTTTTGCTGCTTTACCAGTTCTCTGACGCATATAGTTCAGTTTAGCTCTTCTCACATCGCCTTTTCTGACTACTTCGATCTTGTCGATCTTCGGTGAGTGAATCGGGAATGTCTTTTCGACACCGACACCGGATGCGATTCTTCTGACAGTAAAGGTTTCATTGAGACCGCCGTTCTGCTTTTTCAGAACAAAGCCTTCAAAAATCTGGATACGTTCTCTGGTACCTTCCTTAATCTTGATGTGCACTTTAACGGTATCACCGACTCCAAAGGAAGGAACTTCCTTCTTCGCAAATTCTTCGTTGATTAAATCCATTACATTCATCCTTGTTATTCCTCCTCTCTCCCAAGACGTTCATGGTATCCAATATACTCAGAGGACCGCCCGTAATAACTACAACAGTATATTACAGATTAAAAAATAAATCAACCGTTTTTTAAATTTTACCGGAATCATTTCCTGCAATCAAGCCCGGGGGTGGGTCTTGTCATAGACCTCCTTGATCCGGTTTTTTGTCACGGTGAGATAGACCTGGGTAGCGGTCACATCTTCATGGCCCAACAGTTCCTGAAGAGACTTCAGGTCCGCCCCGTTCTGGACCATGTGGGCTGCAAAGGAATTCCGCAGGATCTGGGGGGTAATGGCTTTGTCGATCCCGGCCTTCACGCCGTAATCCTTCAGCATTTTCCAGATTCCCTGCCGGGTTATCCGTTCTCCGTTATAATTGACAAAAAGGGCTTTTTCTGTATTTTTTTTGGAGCGGAGCAGCTTGGGCCTGGCATCGTACAGATACTCTTCCAGGGCCGCCCGGGCCGGTCTTCCGACAGGCACGATCCTGGCCTTGCCGAACTCGCCGGTACAGGTGATGAATCCGACCCGAAGATTCAGGTCCTCCACATTAGCCTCCAGTACTTCACTGACCCGGATGCCGGTAGCATAAAGAAGCTCCAGCAACGCCCTGTCCCGAATGCCTTTTACGGTTGTATCGGGAAGCATGAGCAGGCGGTCCACCTCTCCCAAAGTCAGATACTCAATTTCTTTCCTCTCCACCCGGGGGGATTTGATGTGAAGGCAGGGGTTGGCAGAAATCCGGCCTTGTTCTTGAAGAAAGGAGAAAAAACCGCGCAGAGAGGCCACCTTCCGGTTGGAAGTTGCCGTGCTTCTCCCCAGATTCTTCAGATGAAGGACAAAGGCTACGATCTCCGTATTGCTGATATCCTCCGGGGAAAGGCTCCCCCGCTGATCCAGAAAAACCTGAAATTCCCGGATATCCCGGAGATAGGCCTCCATAGAGTTCCGGGCCATTCCCTTTTCTTTTTCCATATATTCCTTATAGTCATCCATCAATCGATTCATGCTGCCTCCCAACTACCATCAGGATTGCCGCCAGGGTTTTTCCATCCTCGATCTCTCCCCGAAGGGACTTCTGGTATAGTTCCCCCAGAGGGTATTCCTCTGTTTCGATGGACTCAGTGTCGTCCGGTTCCGGCTCCCCAGGGGTCAGATCTCTGCATAGGAACAAGTGTATGCATTCCGTCGTATAGCCCACGGAAGGATAGAATCGCCCCAGAAATTCCATGGATCCGGCCGTATATCCGGTTTCTTCCTTCAGTTCCCGGGCAGCTGTCCAGGAAGGATCCTCCCCTTCCTCCAGCTTCCCTGCCGGGATTTCCAGAATATCCCGGGAAAGGGCTTTTCGGTACTGACGAACCAGCACCATCTTCCCATCGTCGGTAAGGGCTGCCAGGCCGACTCCCCCCCGATGCTCCACGATTTCCCGATGGGTGACGCCTCCATCGGCAGAATGGACCAGGTCCTTCCTCAGGTTCAGAATCTTTCCTTTATATAAATACTGGCTTTCAATGGTTTCTTCCTTAAATATCATTTTTTCTCCATTTGACGGGATTTCTCTGCAGCAGCCCGAAAGCCTTCCATCACCTTTTCTTCAAATCCATTTTCCTGGAGTTTTTTCACCGCTTCGATGGTGGTTCCTCCGGGGGAGCAGACATTAATCCGCAGCTGCTCCGGCTCTATGCCGGTTTCCAGCACCATTTTAGCGGCTCCAAGCACAGCCTGAGCGGCAAAGAGAAGGCTGTTTTCTCTGCTGAGCCCACCGGCTTCCGCTGCTTTTGCCAGAGCATCGATGTACATATAGGTATAGGCGGGGCTGCTGCCTGAAACACCGATGACTGTATGGATCTGCTCTTCCTCCACTTCACAGGCTCTTCCGATGGATTCCAAAATGCGAAAAGCCCTGGAAAAAGCTTCTTCGGTCACCTTTTCATTCCGGCATACGGCTGTCATCCCTTCTCCCACCATGGCCGGGGTGTTGGGCATAATCCGGATGATGGGAACATCCTCCCCCAGGAACCGGCTGATGTAGCCGATACTGATGCCCGCCGCCATGGAAACAATCAGTTTATCCGAAGTCATCTGTTCCGCCATCTCCGGCAGAACCTGATCAAAACTCCCTGGCTTCACACCCACAAAAATCAGGTCGGCTTTCCGGGTCAGTTCCCGGATATCCCCGCAGGGCCTGATGCCCAGCTCTTCCCGGAGCTTTTTCAGTTTATCCTGATCCGGATCCGTTACATAGACCTGTTCCGGCCGGATCTCTCCTCCTGCCAGGCAGCCTCTCAGTATGGCACCTCCCATGTTTCCTGCTCCGATAAAGCCTATGTTCATCCTTCACTCACTTTCCTAAAAAAACCGTTCCGGTTTCCTTTTCTCTCATCCCGTCCAGCAGGATGTTCATCTTTTTTCCATTCAGCAGAATCATGGGAATCCCGTAGGAATTCACCTTTCTTGCTGCCTCGATCTTCGTCACGATGCCACCGGTCCCAAAACTGCTGGTACCCCGGACATCGATTTCCTCCAGAAGCCGATCCGCTCCGTGAATCTCCTCGATCAGCCGGGCATCCCTGTTGGACTTGGGGTCTTTGTCGTACAATCCGTCGATATCGCTGAGCAGTACCAGCAGGTCTGCATTCCACAGGTTGGCCGCCAGGGCACTGAGGGTATCGTTATCTCCGATTTTAATTTCTTCCACGCTGACCGAATCGTTTTCATTAATAATGGGGACCACCCCTTCGTCCACCAGGGTAAACAGGGTGTTCCGAATGTTCAGGGTCCGGGTAGGATCATTGAAATCCTCCCGGGTCAGCAGCATCTGCGCCACATGGACGTCAAAATCTGCAAAGTATTCTTTGTAAGCCATCATCAGCTCCACCTGACCAATAGCGCAAAGGGCCTGTTTATAATTGATGTCCCCCCGCCGTTCCCATTTATTGATGGCTCCTACACCGCAGATTCCGGCGCCGGAAGACACGATGATGACCTGCTTGCCCATCTTCATCAGCTCACAAGCCTGTTCGACGATGTTATGAAGCAGCTGGTTGTTGACCGTTCCTGTATCGGTTGACAGAACATTGCTGCCGATCTTGATGACGATCTTTCTACTGCTTCCGATGATCTGACTGAGTTTGCTCATTTTTCAATTCCTTTCAGGGGCCTGATAATACCCGATTAACTATTATACTCCACAAATGCGGCTATTTTCAATATATTATGACTACTAATTTCCCTAAAAAATTTTCATAATCATACTTGAAATAGATAAAATTATTGGTTATAATGGTCTCGTGGTTATCCCCCTGATAACCTCATTAATCTCTAATCCCAAAATACCCCTTTTGAACAAAATGGACTGCTCCCCTGCGGTCTGTTTTGTTTTTTGGTTTTTTTTGCTATAATGGGTATAAAACAAACCTAGAGGTATATCTATGATTTCACGAATCATTACCTCCTACCAGGAGGAATTTTATCATTCCCGGCTTTTTAACCAGTATTTTGGTGAAAGTCGGATGGCTGTCGCCGACATTGAAACCACCGGATTGAACCCCCTCAATACTGCTTTTATTCTGGGAGGGCTTATTTCCATTCCCGACAGTACTTCCGAGCAGTACTTTACAGAAGACCCTGCTATAGAGTCAGAACTGCTGACGGAATTTCTCAGAAGACTGACCGACTTTGATGTAATCATTACCTATAACGGCCAGTCTTTTGACCTGCCATTTCTCCTGAAGCGGGCAGAACATCATCGGCTGACCATTCCACGGGAGCTGCCTTACAATCTGGACCTCTACATGATTCTGAACGGCCATTCCAATCTCCGCCGTTTTCTTCCGGACCTGAAGCAGAAAACCATAGAAAATTTTCTGGGCCTCTTCAGTGACCGCCGGGATGAGATTTCAGGCAAGGAAAGCGTCGAACTCTACTTCAGCTATCTGCGGACGAAGGATCCGGAGAGCCGGGAAAAAATCCTGCTTCACAATCGGGATGACATCCATCAGCTTGCCCGGCTGCTCCCAATCATTGAAAAGGTCAATTTCCAAAAGGCGATGCACCAAATGGGCTTTCCTCTTGCAAATGCTCCCGTAAACGGAACCAACCTCCTGATTCGATCCGTCAGTTTGGGAAATCGGGAACTGAAGGTTTCCGGTGTCCAGCGGAACCACCCTGTGGAATTTCATTCCTTCGGAACTGTCCAGGCCGGCTATCGGGCTGCCTTTGACCGAAACGCTGCCGATTTTAGCCTGTCTCTGCCCCTCTTCAGAATTGGGGATTTCACGGTGGTGGATGCGACAAAATACCTGAAGGAGCTTGCCCCTCTGGAAAAATATCCTTCTCTGCAGGATGGGTTCCTGATCTTGAAGGATGCCAGGGAAATCCGTTATCAGGAACTCCACCACTTCATCCAACTGTTTCTCAAAACCATCGGAGGTCAGATATCATGAGAACCAAAACACGACTGGATCAGGTTTTTGCAGATGCCTTTCCCGTCCCCTTCGACGAAAAGTCTAAGTTTGTCTTCTTCAGCGATCATCACCGGGGAGATGACAGCCTCTCCGACGAATTTGGAAGGAACAAGCACATTTTCAATCATGCACTGAATTATTATTATGAAAACGACTTTACTTACGTGGAAGTCGGTGACGGGGACGAACTCTGGGAGCACGCCAATTTTGAGCATATACGCAGCGCCCATGCCAAAACCTTTGATCTGCTCAAAAGTTTTTATGATTCGGGACGGATGCTGATGCTTTTCGGCAATCACAATATGAAGTACCGAAAGAAACACCATGTTGAAAAAGATCTTTATCAGGTTTTCGACGAATACCAGAATGAAACGGTGGAACTCTTCCCCGGTATCGATGTCCACGAAGCCCTGATCCTGACCCACCGGAAGACCGGGCAGGAGGTCTTTGTAGTCCACGGCCATCAGGGGGATCTGCTCAATGACCATCTGGCCGGAATATCCTACGTCCTGATTCGATTTTTATGGCGCTTCATGCACCTGGTGGGAGTCAAATATGCGGCCAGCCCGGCCAAAAGCCGACGAAAAAGGCACAAGGTCGAAAAAAATTATACCAAATGGAACCAGGATCATGATACAATGATAATTTGTGGACACACTCACAGGCCTAAATTTCCCAGGGCCGGAGAAGAAGCCTACTTCAACTGCGGTTGCTGCATGCACCCCCGGGGAATCAACTGCCTGGAGATTCTATACGATCAGATCATCCTGGTCAACTGGGGGGTTGATACTAAAAAGGATGGGTCTATGTATATCAAACGAACTGCTGTACAGGGCCCTGCACCAGTCGAAAGCTTTCAGAAACGGCCCAGAGAGAAGGAGGATTTGAACGATGAACTATAAGGAACTTACCCGCCAAATAAAACTGGACAGTTATCAGATGTCCAGCCTGCCCCTCTCCCTTCGGAATCAGGCATTGGCGGATATCCGGGATGGTCTCTTTGAACAACGGGAAAAAATCTTTGCCGCCAATCAGGAGGATCTGGACAGTGCCATTCGGAATCAGGAACCCCAGCCCATCATCAACCGACTGATCTTTGATCACCACAAGCTGGACGATGTGATTCAGGGGCTGGAAAGCCTGATCGGCCTTCCGGATCCTCTCTTCCGAATCCAGCTTCATCGGGAACTGGATCAGGGATTGGTTCTCAGGCGGGAAACCTGCCCCATCGGGGTCATCGGTGTAATTTTTGAATCCCGTCCGGATGCATTGGTACAGATTTCTTCCCTGTGCATCAAAAGCGGCAACTGCTCCATCCTGAAAGGAGGCCGGGAAGCCGCCAAAACCAACCGGGCTCTTTTTGACATTATTTATGAAGCCGGGACCAAAGCCGGCCTGCCCGCTGGCTTTATGACCCTGGTGGAGAGCCGGGAGGCGATCGACGAACTGCTTCATTGCGATGAATCCATCGATCTGCTGATCCCCCGGGGTTCCAATCAATTCGTTCAGTATATCATGGAACACTCCCGGATCCCGGTTATGGGCCATGCTGACGGTGTATGCCATGTTTATATCGATAAAGATGCTGATCCGGACAAAGCCCTGCCGGTCATCATGGATTCTAAAGTTCAGTATGTGACCGCCTGCAATACCCTGGAGACCCTTTTGGTCCACCGGGATGTGGCCGACGAACTGCTTCCGGCCCTGGTGGACAGCAGCTATACGGGAAGCGTCGAGCTGCGGGGATGCCCGGATACCATGAAGATCATTCCCTGCAATCCAGCCACCGAAAAGGACTACAAAACCGAGTATCTGGATTATATTCTGGCTATCCGAATCGTGGACAGCCTGGAAGAAGCCATCGATCACATCAACCGATATGGCTCCCACCATACGGACTGCATCGTTACCGAAGATCAGCGGTCTGCCGACACCTTTATGACCCTGGTGGACTCGGCCAATGTTTATCAAAACTGTTCCACCCGGTTTGCCGACGGATTCCGCTACGGTTTCGGTGCCGAGGTGGGTATCAGTACCGGAAAGCTTCATGCCAGGGGCCCGGTAGGGCTGGAAGGTCTGGTAACCTATAAGTACAAGCTGACTGGCAATGGCCATATCGTAGCAGACTATGCCGAAGGAAGAAAAAAGTTTAATTTTAAAGAAGTTTAATTTTATGGATAAAGGTAAAAAGTAAGGAGTTACAATGATCACTGTTAATAACGTAAGCATGAATTTCAGCGGCACCACCCTGTTTAAAGACGTAAACCTGAAGTTCGTGCCGGGCAACTGCTATGGCATCATCGGAGCCAACGGCGCAGGCAAATCCACCTTTTTAAAGATATTGTCGGGTGAGCTGGACCCTACCACCGGAGAAGTGGCGATCGGCAAGAATATGCGGATGTCCGTCCTGAAACAGGACCATTACGCTTTTGATGAATTTACCGTTTTGGATACCATTATTCAGGGCAATAAGCTGCTCTATGACATCATGAAAGAAAAGGATGGCCTCTACGCCAAAGAGGATTTCAGCAATGAAGACGGAATCCGGGCCTCTGAACTGGAAGGGGAATTTGCTGAACTGGGAGGCTGGGAAGCAGAATCCGACGCCAGCCGTCTGATTCAGGGGCTGGGCCTCAGTCAGGATATCCTCTGGAGCCAAATGTCTTCCCTGACAGAAAAAGAGAAGGTCAAGGTCCTGCTGGCTCAGGCCCTCTTCGGCAAACCGGAAATCATCCTGCTGGACGAGCCTACTAACGGCCTTGACATCCTGGCCATCAACTGGCTGGAGGATTTCCTCATGGACTATGAAGGCACCACCATTGTCGTTTCCCATGACCGTCACTTCCTCAATACCGTCTGTACCAGCATCGTGGATGTGGATTACGGAAAAATCAAAATGTACGTGGGCAACTACGAGTTCTGGTATGAATCCAGTCAGCTGATTCAGCGGATGATTAAAGACCAGAACAAGAAAAGTGAAGATAAAATAAAGGAGCTTCAAAGTTTTATTCAGCGGTTCTCCGCCAACAAGAGCAAATCCAAACAGGCTACTTCCCGAAGAAAGCTGCTGGACAAGCTGACGGTAGATGAACTTCCTGCATCCTCCAGAAGATATCCTTATGTAGGATTTAAACCGGATCGGGAAGTAGGCAAAGAAATCCTTACCGTGGAGAATCTCTCCAAAACCATTGATGGAGTAAAGATCCTGGATAACATCAGCTTCCGGGTCAACAAGGATGACAAGATCGCCTTTGTGGGAGAAAACGAAATCGCCAACACTACCCTCTTCAAAATTCTGATGGAGGAAATGGAACCGGACGAAGGCTCCTTCAAATGGGGGATCAGTACTTCCCGCTCTTATTTTCCAAGAGAAAATAATATTTTCTTTGAAGGCTGCCAGTTGGATCTAGTCAAGTGGCTGGGACAGTATACCGAGGAGACCACCGAAACTTTCATGCGGGGCTTCCTGGGAAAGATGCTCTTTTCCGGGGATGATGTATTTAAGCCGGTGAATGTACTTTCCGGAGGAGAGCGGGTCCGATGCATGCTTTCCCGAATGATGCTCTTCGGATCCAACGTCCTGATTTTGGATCAGCCTACCAATCATCTGGACCTGGAATCCATAACCGCCCTCAATGACGGGCTGATCGAGTTCAAAGGGATCCTCCTTTTCGCTTCCCATGACCATGAATTCATTCAGACTACCGCCAACCGGATCATGGAAATCTACGAGGATGGCCATATGGTGGACAAGGTCTGCACCTACGATGAATTTGTGGCCGAATTCGGCAAATAGCAACCTTTTTCAGAATATTGCAACTTCGCATTTTAGCCACTTTTAAGGTTGATTAATATTGACTAAAATTATACAAAGTGCTATATTTGACATGAGGTAATCCACTTTATTTTAATCAAATCAATATAATTAAAAGAGGAGAGAAAAATGGCAAATATCGTTGAGCAATACATTGAGATTGCAAAAAAAAGAAACCCTGGTGAATCAGAATTCCATCAAACTATAGAAGAAGTTCTGCATTCTCTGGAGCCAGTCCTTGAAAAGCACCCTGAATATGTGGAAGCTGGCCTGATCGAAAGACTGATCGAGCCGGAAAGAGCAGTTTCATTCAGAGTATCCTGGGTTGACGACGCTGGAAAAGTACAGGTTAACCGAGGCTACCGATATCAGTTCAACAGTGCAATCGGACCCTACAAAGGCGGACTTCGATTCGCACCCAGCGTAAACCCCAGCATCATGAAATTCTTAGCCTTTGAGCAGATTTTCAAAAATTCCCTTACTGGTCTTCCCATCGGCGGAGGCAAGGGTGGTGCAGACTTCGATCCCAACGGAAAATCCGACGCAGAAGTTATGCGTTTCTGCCAGGCTTTCATGTCAGAATTATATCGACACATCGGACCCATGACCGACAGCCCGGCTGGCGACCTGGGAGTCGGAGCAAGAGAAATCGGTTATCTGTTTGGTCAGTACAAGAGACTTGCCAACCAGTACAATGAGTCTGTCACCGGAAAAGCCATCCCTTACGGTGGTTTAAACGGAAGATCCGAAGCAACCGGATTCGGAATCGTATACTTTGCAGACTGCATGCTGCAGGCTAACGGTGAAAAAATGGAAGGCAAAACAGTTGCCCTGTCCGGTTTCGGAAACGTTACCTGGGGTACTGCACTGAAGCTGCAGGAACTGGGCGCTAAGGTCATCACCATCTCCGGACCGGATGGATACATCCTGGACGAAGCTGGAATCAATACGGATGAAAAGATTGCTTACCTGCTTGATCTTCGAAACAGCGGCAAAAATATCTGTGCACCTTATGCTGATAAATTCCCGGGAGCTAAGTTCTTTGCCGGCAAAAAGCCTTGGGAAGTTAAGGCTGACTTATATATCCCCTGCGCTATGCAGAACGATATTCGTATTGAAGACGCTAAGAACATGGTTGCCAACGGAGCTAAGTTCCTTTGCGAAGGCGCTAACATGCCTACCACAAACGAAGCTCTTGACTACCTGATGGAAAATGGCGTTATTATCGGACCTTGCAAAGCTGCCAATGCTGGTGGTGTTGCCTGCTCCTGCATCGAAATGGGACAGAATGCCGGACATACCGTATTCTCCCCCGAACAGGTTCATGCTCAGCTGAAAACTATTATGGTCAACATTCACGACAGCGCTGCTGCTGCTGCCAAGGAATACGGCTTGGGTTACAACCTGATTGCCGGTGCTAATATCGCTGGATTCAAGAAAATCGCTGAAGCCATGATGGCTCAGGGAGTTGTATAAAAACAACCCATAGCAAAATCACAAAATAAACCAAAAATCAGGGTGCCCGATGGGCACCCTGATTTTATTTCATAATGGATAATTCCTCCTGATTGCTTTCAATCAACCTGCAGTTCCCGGTCAGCACCGAAGAGGTAAAGAAAGCTCTCCTTAACCTTTCTGCCCGTACTTTCTTCCAGGGCTTCCCGGTAAACGGCAAGCTGTTCCCGATACTGTTCTCCGACGGAGGCTATTTCCAGGGGATTTTCCGGATTACGGACTGCATTGGTCTTATAATCCAGCAGGACCAGCTGTTCCCCTTCCCGAAAATAGCAGTCAATGATTCCCTGGACCAGCACATCTTCCCCATTGATAGTCCGAAGAAGAGTAAAAGGTCTTTCCTTCTGCAAATCGGGAGAACGAAGTGCTCGTTGGCCAAGGGGAGACTGAAAAAATCTCAGAATTTTTTCTTTTGGTATCAGGTCCCGTTCTTCTCTTGTGATGATCTGCCTTTCTTCTACCCAGTCCAGTTGCTTGTCCAGGTACCGTCCCAGGCTCCCGATGGATCCTTCCTCGTAATGAAGAGCTGCCTGCCTGAAATCCAAGCGCATCATAAAATCGTGGATCAGGGTTCCTTTTTCAGTTGGAGTAAGCTCCCGCTGACCCAAATCGAAGAGGGGTGCCTTCAAAGGTTCCCTTTCGCCTCTTGTACCCTTGAGAGACAGGGCCTTCTGGTTCAGCGCTGTTACCGTTACTTTGGTTTTTTGAGTGACCGCTTCCTCATGGGGGTATCGATAGCTCAGCCTTCTGTCGATCTCCCGGTAAAAGGGTTCCAATTTTGATTGGCTGTGGTGCTCCGGCACCTTTCCGCGTCCCTGAAGAATCCTTCGGATATCCTCCCCCTGAGGATTGGCCTTAGCGGAGAGGGGGGTAATTTCCTGAATCCGGTGATAAACCGGCTTAATAGCACTATCCACCAAGGCGGGCAACAGGATTTCCAGATAAGAGGAGGCTGCCATCAAGTCCCCGGCTTCCATAGAATCCACCTTTTCTCTGGTTTTTCCCAGATCCGCAACAGTACCCAGAAGAATCAGCTTATCCATAGCTCTCGTAAAAGCCACATAGAGGATACGGATTTCCTCCTCCATATCCGTCATGCGCTCCTTTCGCCGAATCATGGTCTGAATCAGTGTCTTGCGGAAATATTTCCGGTTTTGATCTACTAGGCTTAAGGAAATCCCAAGATCCTTATGGATGTCCATATGGGAAGACTCCCCGGACAAGCGGAACTTCTTACCCAGACCGGCCACCAGAACCACCGGAAATTCCAGTCCCTTGCTCTTGTGGATGGTCATGATCCGGATCACATCATCGTTTTCAGAAACCAGGCTGATCTGCCCGGTTCGCACTTTTTTATCCCGGATGGCATCGATGTAACCGATGAAATTGTATAAACCCTTCCCGCTTCCCTGTCGGAACTGAACACAGCGATCCACCAGAAGGCGAAGGTTCGCTTGTCTCTGGGTCCCTCCCGGCAAAGCGCCGGCATAGAGATAATAGCCTGTTTCCTTCATCAGCTTCCAGACGAATTCATCCAAAGCCATGGACCGGGACAGCTTTTGCCATCCCTCAATCATTCGAAGAGCCTTTTCTCCTTTCTCCCGGAGAGGAGTTGAATCCCCGTCTTCCAGAAATCCCTCCAGAGCTTCAAAAAAGCTCCCCCGCTTCCGCCGAATCCGGATTTCTGCCAGATCGCTCAGGGTAAAACGGAAAATTGGGGAATGAAGGACAGAAATCAGCGGAACATCCTGCCTTTTGTTATCGATGACCCGGAGTAAATTCATCATCTGCCCGATTTCAATGGTATCAAAATATCCATCCCCATCCTCCACATGGGCCGGAATATTTTCCTGAATCAGTACCTGGCGGAATTTATCCGCATAATTCCGGGTTGCCCTCATCAGGATGACGATATCTTTTTTGCCGATTATCCGTTCTTGATTCTTCCGGTAATCATAAATGGGCTTGCCGATCTGTTCTCGAATCAGTCCGGCAGCTACATGAGCTTCCAGCTCCGCCCGCTTTAGTTCTTCCAGTTCTTCCGGCAGTTCCTCCTCATCTTCCAGGTGTTCATCCAGGATGTGGAGTTCAGCAGGATGATCCAGCTCTCCCTCATAAGGAACTCCCTGGTACAGGGCTGCTTCCTCATCGTAGCCCTCCATAATCCGGGAAAAAACCTGATTGACGGAACGGATGACATTTCCTTTGCTCCGGAAATTCTGGTTGAGATCGATCACCTCTTGCCTGGGGTCCAGCCCTTTCCGAAACCGATGATATTTTTCCAAAAATATTTCCGGCTCTGCCAGTCGGAATTTGTAGATGCTCTGCTTGACATCCCCTACCATAAAGAGGTTATCCCCGTGCTGGATGCGACTGATCAGAGCTTCCTGCAACAGATTGCTATCCTGGTATTCGTCGATGAAAATATACCGAAAACGGCTCCTGTATTCTTCAGCAGCCTGGTCATTCCGGAGGATTTTCAGGGCAAAATGCTCAATATCACTGAAATCCAGGAGGTTTTTTTCTCTTTTTTTCTCCTGAAAGATCTCATGAAACTGAATCATCAAATCCCGCAAAACCCTGGTCATGGGATGGGTTTCCTGAATGTCCTTCAAATGGTTCTCCAGAGTTCTGCCTCCCGTGATCTTTCGGACTGCTTTTACGTATTCCTTCCCACGATTCCGGATCTTGTCCACCCTGGGTTTTATTTCCTCGTAGATTTCTTTATTTTCTTTTTTTACAACAAACCGCTGATAACTTACTTCCTCCGTCAGAGCCAAAGCCTCCTGAAGATCCACTTCCTTCATTCTGTTCTTCAGTTCCCAAATCATCCGTCGATCTTCTTCTGCCTTCTGATGCAGCTCCGGGATTCCGGTTTCTTCCAGAAGGTCGCAGACCCGGCTGAAGGATCGTACTGCCAGATCCATGGATTGGTCCATACTTCCTCGGATTTCTTCTGCCAGAAGGCTGCTTTGGAATTCCACCGGTTCGATTTTCAGCTTTTCAATGCCGGAATCAAGCCATGCAAAGGGGTCGGGTATGCTCATGACCGCCGTATAGGCTTTATCGATCATGGCCTTAACGCCGGCTTCCGTTTTGCCTCCTGCATAGCGGTTCAGAAAATCCAGAAACTCTGAATCCTCTTCCTGGAATTTCCTTTCAAAAAGTTCCTCCATGGATTCCGCCTTCAGCAGGATGCTTTCCGCTTCATCACAGATCCGAAACCCAGGTTCGATGGGCAGTATGTAAAAGTACCTCCGAATAACCTCCAGAGCGAAGGAATGGAAGGTACTGATATTTGCTTTATAGAGTTGATTAAGCTGTAGTCTCAGAAAGGCCGGGTCCTCTCCGCCCCCTTCTTCCAGTTCCCGGATCAGGCTGCGGGTAATCTTTTCCTTCATTTCTGCTGCCGCTGCATTGGTAAAAGTCACGACAAGCAGGGATTCCACCGGAACCCGATCGGTGATGATCAATTCTTTGATCCGTTCCACCAGAACCGCTGTTTTTCCAGATCCGGCAGCAGCTGCCACAAGCAGGGTCTTATTTCTTTCTGAGATGGCCTTCTGTTGCCTTTCCGTCCATTTCATTTTCAATCCTCCCGAATCAGCCGGAGTTTAATCAATAATCGTTCCAACTTTTCTCCCTTTGGAAGCAAGCGAATTTCGTGGGGGCTGATGGCCCGAATCCGGATCAGCAGGATTCCATAGACTGCAGCTCCTGCTCCTACTGCCAGAAGGGTGGAGATGCTGTTGCCCAGGATCCCTGCCGCTACGTTATATAAAGCCACTACCAGAAGGAACATCATTGCTCCGGCAGCCAAAGGTTTCCAAACGGACAACTTCTGATCGAACCGGATACCGGTCAGCTTTCGAACAGCGAAAAGATTAAAAAGCCCAATAGCTGCGAACCCCAGAGAACTGCCGATTGCAGCACCTTCTATGTTCAGGGAGGGCATGCCGGTCAGGATGTAGGTTGAGATGGTTTTAACCACCAATCCGGCGAGGAGTCCGTAGACCGCTACTCCGGGATGGCCAAGTCCCTGCAGGATCCCGGCCATGGCCTGGGCAATGCAGAGGAAAATAACCCCTGTCGCCAGTAAAAACAGGCTTTTGGAGGCACTGACTGCACTGGCTTCCTGCAAGGGATACAGAAGAGTCATGATGGGCTCAGAAAGGGCCATCAGACCGAAACTGCAGGGTACACCGATGATCATGGCCGTCCGTAGTCCTAGCTTGATATTGACTTCCAGGAAATCCCGGTCTCCGATGCTGTTGGCCGCCGCAATGGCGGGTACCATGCTGAGGGCCATACTGAGGGCCAGGGCCATGGGAAGATTAATGACCGGGCCCGCCATACCGGTCAGCTGACCATAGAGGGCATTAGCCGCTTCCGGACTGAATCCGGTAGCCTGCATACGGGTCATGACCACAAGGACATCCACGATATTCATGATGGGAAGGATGGAAACCCCAATGGTGATGGGTACTGCAATCCAAGCCAGGGTCTTCAGGATTTTAGCAGAGCTTTCCCTATGGGCCGGGATTCCCTTCTCTTCGATTCCGTCCAGAATCTCCCTGCGCCTGCGATTGTAAATCACCGCCAGGATCAGCACCCCTAAAATGGGCCCGACACTGGTACCGAAGGTCGCTCCGGCTGCTGCAGCCTCCAGACCTTTAGGAATCAGAAGGATGGCTAATGATAGACCGATGGCCACCCTGGCTGCCTGTTCCCCCAACTGGGAAACCGCTGTAGGACCCATCTGCTGCATCCCCTGAAAATATCCGCGATAAACCGACATCAGAGGGACGAAAAGCAGGGCTGGCGCGATGGCCATCATGGCATATTTTGCTCCCGGATTTCCCAGCAGCTCCACCATGAGCTCGGCTCCGAAAAAGAAGAGGGCTGCTGCAAGGATGCCCAGCACGCCCATCAGGATGAAGGACAGGCGGAATACCCGGTGGGCTTCTCCGTAAGCTCCTTTGGCTATTCTTTCCGATGTCATTTTGGATATGGCTGCCGGCGCTCCATTGGTGGAAAACACCAGTAAAAAGACGTAAATTGGATATGCCGTCTGATAATAGCCCATTCCCTCGTCCCCGATAATATTGCCCAGGGGAATCCGGAACACGGCACCCATTACCTGAACCATCAGCCCTGCAATGCCCAGGATGGCGGCTCCTCTTAAAAAAGTCTTTTTGCTCATCTATTTCAATCTCCCTATATGGTTTACGATATTCTTCTGCACTAAAGTTCATTATACCAAAAAAAACCTTCTGCCGTATAGGTTTTATCCGCTTTTTTTGATATAATTATCTCGTGTCATTCGGGGTATAAGTAAATGATATTTGAGATTTGAGATCAGAAATGAGGTACTATATGAAAAATTTTCCAAGACCGACCATGCTGCTGATTATGGATGGCTACGGGGTGTCCGGCCAACAGGCAGGCAACGCCATCGCTGCAGCAAATAAACCCAACCTGGACCGTATTTTCGCCACCTATCCCCATACCACCATCGGGGCCAGCGGTCTGCAAGTGGGACTGCCCGAGGGACAGATGGGCAATTCCGAGGTGGGCCATCTGAATATCGGTGCCGGGCGCATCGTTTATCAGGAATTGACCAAAATAACCAAGTCCGTCCAGGATGGGGATTTCTTTGAAAATCCAGTTCTGAACGAGGCCATGGACCACGCTCTGTCCAAAGATTCTTCTCTCCACCTGCTGGGCCTTCTGTCCGACGGAGGAGTCCACAGTCACATCGACCATTTGCTGGCTCTGATCCGCATGGCCGCCCGGAAGGGCCTGGAAAAAGTCTTTGTTCACGGCTTTCTGGATGGCCGGGATGTGCCTCCCAGGTGCGCTGTCCAGTACGTGATTCAATGCGAAGAAACGATGAAACAAATTGGCGTGGGAAGCATTGCCACCATATCCGGCCGCTATTACAGCATGGACCGGGATAACCGATGGGAGCGGGTGACTCTGGCTTATCAGGCCATGACCTCCGGGATCGGTGAATATGCTGATTCTGCTGTAGCCGCCGTTGAAAATGCCTATAGTCGGGGTGAAAACGACGAATTTGTAAGGCCCACCATCGTGAACAGCCACGGGATCATTCAGGACAGCGATGCCATTATCATGTTTAACTTTCGTCCGGACCGGGCCAGGGAAATTACCCGCACTTTTGTGGATCCGGAATTTTCGGGCTTCCAAAGGGAAAAGATGCCACAGGACCTTTATTATGCCTGTATGACCCAATACGATAAAACCATGCCCAACGTCCACGTTGCCTACCTGCCCCAAAATTTAAAAAATACCTTTGGACAGTACATCGCTGAGTTGGGACTCAAGCAGCTTCGGATTGCTGAAACAGAAAAGTACGCCCATGTGACCTTTTTCTTCAATGGCGGGGTCGAGGCTCCCAATCCAGGAGAGGACCGGGTCCTGGTGGATTCTCCCAAAGTGGCAACCTATGATCTTCAGCCGGAAATGAGTGCCTATGGGGTGACAGACCGGGTTCTGGAACAGATAGCCGGGGACCGATATGATGTAATCATTCTGAATTTCGCCAACCCGGATATGGTAGGCCATACCGGTATCATGGAAGCAGCAGTTGCGGCCATCGAAGCCATCGATTCCTGTGTGGGAAAAATCGCGGATGCTGTCCTGGCTAAAGGAGGGCAGATCCTTCTGACCGCCGATCACGGCAATGCGGAGGCCATGCTGGATGAAACCGGAGCGGTTCAGACCGCCCATTCCACCAACCCGGTGCCTCTGGTATTCATTTCCAATGAACCAAGGGAACTGGCTGAAGGAGGAATCCTTGCCGACCTGGCCCCTACCCTCCTGACAATGATGAAATTGCCCATCCCTCCGGAAATGACAGGAAAGAGCCTGCTGAAATAAGCAAACCCTGCTGCATACGCAACAACAAACCGCAGTCCCCCGGGCTGCGGTTTTCCTTTATCTCTTGATTCCAAGGTATTTTTTTACCTTCCGGTATGCCGTTGGCTGGCTGATCCCCAGTTCCCGGGCCACTCCAGTAGTAGTTCCATGCTTTTCATAAGCCCGTATGATCTGCTCTTTTTCCAGGTTTCGGACTGAATCAGACAGGGCTGTCTCAATAGACTCCGGTTCTTCCGGATAAAACTTGGACTCCGAATCTCCTGTTGTTTTCAGAAGGTATTCCGGAAGGGCTTCTTCGGCAATCTCCATCCCATCGCTGGTAATGATGATCCTTTCGATGATATTTTCCAGTTCCCGTACATTGCCTGGCCATTGGTAATTGAGCAGGCGTTTGTATACCTGGGGAGAAAGTTTTTTGTTTTCCTGGTATTGTTCGTTGAACTGTTCCATGAACCGGGCAATCAAATGAATGAGATCCTCCTGTCGGTTTCTTAAAGGAGGAATTTCCAGGTTTATAACATTGATTCGGTAAAAAAGATCCTCCCTAAAAGTCCCCTTCTCCACAGCCTGTCTCAAATTCCTGTTGGATGCCGAAATCAGTCTGAAATCAGAATGAATCAGCTTCGTACCTCCTACCCTCATAAAGCACTTATCCTGCAGCACCTTCAACAGTTTGACCTGAAGATTAAGAGGCATTTCCGATATTTCATCGAGAAATAAAGTCCCCTTATCAGCAACCTCAATCAAGCCAGCCTTGCCGGTTTTTCCGGCACCTGTAAAGGCACCCGCCTCATAACCGAAAAGCTCCGATTCCATCAGATTTTCCGGGATTGCTCCGCAGTTGATTTCTACAAATGCCTCCTGGCATCGGCTGCCGGTTTGATGGAGGTATTTGGCCAGCATGCTTTTCCCTACCCCCGACTCTCCGGCAATGAGAACGTTGGTATCATAGGAGGCAATTTTATCCGTCAGATTCATCAAGGACTTCATGGAAGGGGACTCGGAGACGATATCTCCTTTCCTGTGGACTTTGGTCCGAAGTTCCTGAAGTTCTGCAGAATATTGCTGGATTTTTCTCTCCATTTGGTGATATTGTTCCTGCATGGCCAGATAATCCGTAATATCCCTGGAGAAGCTGATAACCTTTAATATTTTCCCATCTCCATCCAAAATAGGCACTGCTGACACCACGATGTCCCGACCCAGGCTGTTCTTCTGACGCATAGTAGTCTTTTCCCCGGTATTGAGGACAATTGCCGTGATGGATGGCTTGAATATTCCACGTTCTTCCATTTCAAAAACGGTTTTCCCGATGGTATCCTCCCGTTTGACACCATACATGGTTTCGAAGCTTTTGCTCATTTTCAGAATAACCCCATTGGCATCTGCAATCAGGATATCGTCATGAATCGCTTCCAGGATCAGTTCCAGTTCATCCGGTTCGTCCGTCCACCCGTTTATCATATGTTTATCCCCCTCTTCCCATTGACTTTCTTCATCTGATTCTATAACAAATCCTTGATATTATCAACTGAAAGACCAGCCAGAAAAGACCCGGTGCAGTTTGCACCGGGTCCTGATTGCTGATGGCTTTAGCGTTTTCCATTCTTCCGTTGAAGGGCAAGAGCGGAGATGAACTCATGCATGACATTGGCGGCCATATAGGAAGTAACTCCAGCCGGATCGATTCCAGGCAGAACTTCCACAAAATCTGCAGCCACGAAATTAAGGTCCTTCATTTCCCGGATCAGTTGCATGGTTTCATAACCGGTGAATCCCCCCACTTCAATGGTTCCGGTACCAGGTGCATAAGCTGGATCGACAAAGTCAATATCAAAGGTGAAGAATACCTTGGCGTCCTTTGCTCTCTCACGAATTCGCCTTCCTACTTCCTTCATGCCGATTTCATGCATTTCATTGGCTGTGACCACTTCAAATCCAAGGTCAATGGATCCCTGAACGTCCTCCGGTCCATATTGGGAACCCCGGATGCCGATCTGAATGGAATGGGCCGTATCGATCAGGCCTTCTTCACAAGCTCTTCGGAAGGGAGTCCCATGGGTATATTTCATCCCCCAGTAGTTGTCCCAGGTATCCAGATGGGAATCAAAGTGGACCAGGGCAACCGGACCATATTTTTTGGCCACAGCCCGAAGCTCTGCCAGTGTGATGGAGTGATCTCCCCCCATGGAAAGAGGTACTACGCCGGCATCCAGAATGGGTTTCAGCCCCTCTTCGATCTGCTTGTAGGTTTCGTGGATGTACCCCGGTGTAATGGGAAGGTCCCCATAATCGACGCCGGACAGGTGGTCGAAAATGTTCACATCCAGATTCATGCTGTAATTCCGCTGAAGGGTGGAGGTTTCCCGGATCTGAGAGGGGCCGAACCGGGCTCCTGTCTTATAGGACGCGCCGGTATCGAAGGGAATCCCCACTATGGCAAAATCCACATCTGTCATATCCTGCACATGGGGCAGTCTCATAAAGGTACGGATTCCGGTAAATCTTGGAGCGACAGAGGCGCTGGGAGGTGCATACTTAGGCATTGTTCTTTCCTTTCTTTCTTGGTTAAATGTAGGGTGCAGGGGGAGGATACAGTATGTCCTTACCCTTTAATCAGTTTATCAGCATCCTCTTTAAACCATCGGAATAAACCGACATTCATCCCAATAATGATAAAGAGGTATGGCACGGAGAGGAAGATGCACAAGGTCTTTAAAGCGCTGAAGGGTGCATCAGCAAACATGATGCTTAATGGTACAGCCGCCAGGACCAGACACCAGAACAACCGCAGGAAAGGACTGGTATTTCCCTGAGCATCCAGTCTTTTGCTGGATACGGCTGACAGAGAGAAGGCTGCAGAATCCAGGGATGTAGCCAAGAATCCGATTGCCAGCAGGCTGAATACGATAGGAACGATAATCCCTCCGGGAAGCAGATCCAGAAGTCCAAAGACACCGATCTGTCCGGTTTCAGCCTCTGTAAACTTGTAAAGTCCAGTCAGTTCTGCATTCAGGGCGAATCCTCCGTTGATTCCGAACAAAATCCAAGTCCCAAGGCTGATTCCGATCATACAGGTCAGTACCAATTCACGAATGGTTCTTCCTTTGGAAATCTTAGTTATGAACACACCCATCAGCGCTGCATAGTTCAACGCCAGGGTAAAGAGGAAGATGGTGTTATATTCCGGGAAACCGCTGTTTCCGATGGGGTCTGTCCACAGGCTCATCTTGATATAATTGGTGAACATCAATCCAAGGCTGTTGGTGGTCTGCTTAATGATGAAACCACTGGGACCGACAATAAAGATAAAGGCAATAAAGGCAATGGCCACATAGATGGTCATATCGCTGATTCTTCTCATCCCCTTCTCCAACCCCACGAAAGAGCTGAGAGAAAAGATAACGGCAATGGCAACCACGATGGTTACATTCAGTCCGAAGGAAGGTTCTATGCCAAAAATTCGTCCCAGACCAGCTGAAATAAGAGGAACACCCAGTCCCAGGGATACGCCCAGACCACCGACGATGGCGAAAATGGTCAGCACATCAATAATCTTCCCTACAGCTTTACGGTATTTAAAACCACCCATCATAGCTTCACATACTGCACTGACTCGAAGGACCGGGACTTTTTTCACATAAAAGGCATACGCCATGGCAACAGAAGTCATGACAAAGATGACCTGAACGCTGAATCCCCAGTGGAAGAATGCATAGGTGATTGATAATTCGGCCGCTTCCTGTGAAAAGGGTTCCAGACCGAAGGCCGGATCTACCAGATAATAGGACCACTCAACAAAGGAGTAAAATACCGCAGTAGATGCCAGGGCTGCACAGATCATCATAGCGATATAGCTGAACAGGGAATAATCCGGCTTTCCTTCCCCCAGTTTAATTCTGCCATATCGACTAAAAGCAAAATAACCGCAGAAACCCAGTCCGATAAAAACGAACCAAAGGATGGGGACCCCCATCACCGCTGTGGTGAAATCAAATAGGGTGTTGACTGCATTCAACGTCCCTTCCGGCTTGATGGCCATAAAAGCGACGAAAATAAAAACCGCAGCTACGCTGACCAAGGTTACCGGCAAATCGATGCCGGTGTCACGTTTCAGTTCTTTCATCTTAAATCCTCCTGATAAATATTAAAAGAATTATTTCTATATATAAATATTGCAATTTGTATGCCACTTTTCTTCTTCTGAATTTTTCAATGAATTCTGATAGGTATCCCAAAAACCATTATTCACAAACGAATAATGGTTTTCATTCTATTCAATTCTATTCATTTCTATTCATTTTTATTCACGTAAAATCCTGCAATTAATCACTCCAAAACTGCTCCCTTTTCTTCCAGCCTTTTTTGAAGGATAGGCACCGAAATATCCTGTACAGGAACATCCTCTGAATAGGACTGGACTGCGGCGGTACCTGCCGCCTCTCCCAGGATCATGTACTGAAGTTCCATCCGCAGGGATCCATAGGCTACATGGCTGGCGGACATGCAAACCGGCACCAGAAGGTTTTCTGCTTCCTCCCTTTTGGGGACCATAATCCGATATGGAATCTGATAGGGACTGACCCGAACCTGAATATCTCCCTCGTTTTGAATATATCCATCCGCCGTTATGAAGCGCTGAACGTGATGGGAATCGATGTTATAGGTGCCCATTCCGACGGAATCTTCTTTGGTCCGACTGATTTGAAGGTCTTGCTGAGTCATGACAAACTCACCGATCATCCGCCTTCCTTCCCGAAGATAAAGCTGATAGGGCCAGTTTCCGTTATCAACAAATTCATCCCTGGCGTAACCCCACCTGCCGATTTCCTCTCTCAACTCTATCGGGACTCTTTCCTCCTTCCAGAGAAAATAAAACAAACCTTCCAGGTAATTTCGGTGGGCACCCTCGATTTCCCTGCGGGTCTGCAGATCCCCCTCCGCATAATCCTGGCTTCCTCCAATGTAATCGGTGGAAAAGGGACCAGAATTATTGACATCCACTTTATTGTTAGGCAATCGTCCGAAAAACATCAGATCAGACAAGGTCAGGGCCCTGCCCCCTTCATTGGACTTCAGCACCTCCAGCCATTGAAGCAGGAGTTCGTATCGGGAGGGATCATAGAAAAAAGGCTTCGAAAAGGAAATCTGATTAGCTGGATCATTGCTGAGGCAGAGGCGATAGGTGTAGGCTTGTATCCTTTCGTCTCCCGCTCCTCGCTGGCCAACCGGCTCCGGTGAAACTTCCGGATAGACGGCTCCGGAAGAGGTCTCTGCCTTCATCGGATAAATAAAATTGTTGCCCATAAAGCCGGGACGGATACCAGCCAGGCTCTCTCCATACTGAGAAACGCTTTCCCGGCCCAGGGTATAGGATACCCCGGAATAGGCCATCAGGTCTCCCTCATAGGAACAATCAATAAAGACCTGGGCGGCAAAAGAGCTGTCATCTCCGGTCCGGATTCCCGTTATCTTGCCCCGGCTTCCTTCCACGCCCCCTGCAGAAAGCCATTTCTCATAGTAAACATCGATACCGGCTTCTGCAGCCATCTGGAGAAGAGTCTCCTCTGCTGCTTGGGGCTCAAAGTCCCAACTGATTTCCCGATTGTAGCGGCTTCCCACCTTTTGGAGAAAGGCTCTTGCCAGTCCTCCTATTTTTTCCGTGTTCCTCCGGTCTGTATAGCCAAGCCCGGAGGATAGCATGCCACCCAGATGCCTTCCCGGCTCTAAAATCGCTACGTCCGCTCCCTCTTGGGCAGCTGCGATGGCCGCCATCACACCGGATGCCGTTCCTCCGTAAATCAGCACATCGTAATAGGTAACGTAATCATCAAACCGGACGGGAAGGGTCTGCCAGGTTTCAATATTTAGATGGTCCGTTTTATATTTGCCCCCTTCCACCGTCAGCACCATTTGGGAAGAATCGTACAAATGGCATAGGGAGTTGACAAGGCTCTGCAATAGGAGGCCCTCGTCGACGGAGGAGAGATCCATTCCTGCGGAAAACGGCCGATTCCAATCTACCCGGAGAGTCCCTTTTTCTTCTGTCGGAGGAAGGATCCTCTTCATTTCTGCTTTTTCGGATATTCCCAGAACATCTGCCAGCGCTCTTGTCATAACCGTTTCGTTGGTATCATTGGTTCGCAAGTTGACATCCTGGCTTCGGGTATAGATTTTTTTCTCTTTGAAATCCGGATAGTAAAAGAGGATGGGTTCGATTCTGGAAGCTTCCGTTTCGATCCGGCTTAGCGTGTAAGTGATTTCCTGATTACCCTCCCTTACAACGGACTTTACCAGGCCCCAGTCTTTTCCATAGTAGTCAAGGGTTTTCTTGCCCATTCCCTCGGTGACTACCTCAATGACCTCAAAGGTACCGGCAGGAGTTTCCATTGAAATACCGGTCTTACCGATGGTTCGAATCCTCCCATCCCTGAGTTCCCAGGAATTTCCCTCCTCCACGGGGCTCTGAAGGATTACCTCTGCAGGCAGATTACGGCGTTCCAGAATGTTTTCCCGGAAGGATTTTTCCTGAACAGGCGTGGTGCGGGTTAGCCGGCCATCATTCCATTCCATCACAACGGCTGCTCCACCATTACCATCGGTTATCCGCTGCTGAACCTTTTCATCGAAAATGTAATCGTTATACACTTCATAGGGAAGGGCCCCTTCCCCTGCTCCGTCATAATAGAAGCGAGTATTCTCCAGGAAGGGAAAATACAGGGAGGCTTCTTCCTTTTCCGGACCTTTTCCGCAACTAAAAAGGAGTGCTCCAAGCAAAAGAAGCCATCCAATCAGAATGATCTTTTTCACTTGCAGCACCCCCTTTAATAGAAGCATCAGCCAAGGGAATTAAATTTCCAGGTATCTCTCAAATGTTTTCGAAAGACATCCAGCACACTTTTGGGTTCATCGATGTAATAGGATCGGGCAATATTCCCGTAGGAATCCTTATCCGCTCCATCCCACCAGATGGCCACCTTGATTTCCGGATATTTCCGGAAGCTGCGGAACATGTTGTCTACCCACTGGGTTTTATCCCCACCCGTATTGGCCGAGGCAAACTCGGTGATCATCAGGGGCTGAGAAAATCGATTGACGTAGTCCCGATACAGCCAGTCATAGAGTTCATCAAAGGTCTGCCATTTTTCTCCGGTGGCCGCATAATAGGTCCCCGTGTTATAAGCTGTTAGTCCCACCACATCCACGTACTCATCACCGGGATAGTACATCATGGTATGGTTCCACCGGAAGTCCGGGAAAGATTCTCCGTTGGGATTCCATACCCAGATCACATTATCCGCCCCTGCTTCTTCAAATATCTGGTGTACATAGCGATACCATTCTTTGAAAATCATCGGATCTCTGGAAGTATGATAACTGGAATAAGGGCACCAGTCCCCATTCATTTCATTGCCGAGGCGGAAGAGGACCGGGTGGTCAAAGTCTGCAATGACCGCGGCATAATCCTTCAGGAAGGAGTCATACTCTCCTTCTAGGACATCATAGACCATATTACCCGTACCAGCTGCTTTCCAATTGGTCTGAAGGGTCAGTTCCAGCACTTTGTCGTGTTTCCAGGCCGTTTCCAGCCGTTCCTTCAGATTGGGATGCTTATAGGTGTTTTCAAACTCACTGTAATTGAGTATGATTGGAAACTGATAATCAATATAATTTTCAAAATAATCCAGGGTCTTGTAGTCAAACATCGCTGTGGTAGGCTCGAAAATACCCCAGGTCAGGGGCGCTTCCTCAGCAAAGTAGCGGGTATAGTATTCCAGGGTTTCCGGATTCCAACCTCGAGTTTCCGGATCGGTTGACGTAGTTTTCCGATGAACTGCCGATTTGGTTGGCTGGAAGGTTTTAAATTCCTGGATCAGGGTGGCATAACCGCCCAGATTGCTGATAGGCTGGTTGGCTTTGACAAAAATAGTATAGGCCGTGTTTCCTTCCACCAAATCCATTACCAGATAGAAGTTCTTGTCATTCCGAACCCTGCTCAATTTATCCCGGTTCCAGGAAACAAGGTGTACCTGCCTGCCGGAAATAGTCTGATAGCCTTGATATTCAATCCGGTGATCCGCCGTATTTTCTGTAAAACGATTGGAGTAATTCATGTAGCCGGCTCGTCCTACACCGCTCAGGGGCTGACGGAATATTTCAATCCGCTTGCTGCTGTTTTCCAGAACAGCCACCACATCCGAGTCGGTCATATCCACCTTCATATCGCCATCCACCTGAAGGCTGTATCCATCTACATAATTGACGAAGGTGGCCATGTTGCCCTGCTTCGTCAGGTCGTACAAATCCTGCCGGCTGGTTTCAGCAGCCGATGAGGCAGGGGCGGAACCCAAAAGCAGAAGGGTTGTCATCAATAAGGCAATTATTCTCTTCAAAACGGTTGCTCCTGTCTATCTTTATAGTATACTTTTTTCCTTAATTTTCAATTCCGGTTCTGGCCATGACTCCTTCATTGAAGTAATGCTTGATTTCCTTCATTTCGGTCACCAGGTTGGCAAATTCGATGATTTCTTCCGGCGCATAACGGCCGGTGAGAATCACTTCCATCTTTTCCGGTTTTTTCTTCAGCACCTCCAGAACTTGCTCTACCTTCAGCAGCCCAAAAAACAGGGTCGTGTTGATCTCATCAAAGACCACCACATCATGCTCCCCCCTGGTGATGATTTCATCCATCCTCTTCAGACCTCGCTGAGCCATCTCAAAATCCTTTTCCGTCGGTTTTCCGTGCAAAAACTCCACATCGCCGAATTGTTCGATCTGTAAGCCGGGCAGATATTCCATGGCCTTCAGTTCACTATAGCTCTGGCCTTTCATGAACTGGCCGATAAAAGCCTTATTCCCGGCGCAGATGGTTCGGAGCACCAGGCCGAAAGCCGCTGTGGTCTTTCCCTTTCCGTTGCCGGTATAAACCTGTACATAACCCTTATCCAACATATTACCGATCCTCCCTTTCTTTATAACGACGGATAATCTGCTCAGCAATCCGGATACCATCCACCGCAGCCGAGGTGATTCCACCGGAATAACCGGCTCCCTCGCCACCGGGATAAAGACCCCGAAGCTCCGATTGATATCCCTCATCCCTTAAAATTCTCACCGGGGAAGAGCTCCTGGTTTCGATCCCCTTCAGAATCGTTGCCGGCGAATCAAAACCACGCAGTTTACGACCCAGAGCAGGCAGGACCTCCAGAACCGATTCGGTCACAAAGGGAGGCAGTGCCTGGCGAAGCAGAGCCCCTTTTCCTTCATTATTCTGATAATCACTCAGTCTGCAGGTCAGGGGTTCATAGCTTTCCTGATTCAGCCGGAATGCCAGTTGTTCATAGTGTTCCTGGAACTCCAGACCAGCTAGAGGGCTCTCTGATGAAAAATCCGATACCCGGACATCTACCAGCAGGCCGCTATTGGCATACTTGCCATCTCTGGCATGATAGCTCATGCCGTTGGTAACCAGACAGCCCGGGTGGGAGGACGCGCTGATCACTTCACCTCCCGGACACATGCAGAAGGTGTAGACGCCTCTTCCGGAGGAACTCCGTCCCGACAATTTGTACTCGGCAGGAGGAAGGCCGGTCTGTTTGCCATACTGGGCCTGGTCGATCCAGCTTTGGGTATGCTGAATCCGAAATCCCATGGAATAAGGTTTGGCCTCCATGGGAATCCCCATTTGATGAAGCTGACGGAAGGTATCTCTGGCGCTGTGGCCCACGGTCAGTATCAGGTCATCGGTTTCAATCCACTCCCCGTGACCTGCCTCCACCCCAGTGACCCGGCCGTCCTCGACCCGGATTCCCGTGAGAGGGCTGCCGAACCGGATCTGACCACCAAGAGAAAGAATTTTCTTCCGAAGATTGACTACCACACCACGGAGCCGATCTGTTCCGATATGGGGCTTTTGGCGATAGAGGATGTCCTCATCGGCGCCAGCCTTGTGGAACTCCATCAGGACCTTCTGAATCCGCTTATCTTTAATTCCGGTGGTCAGTTTGCCGTCAGAAAAGGTTCCGGCGCCCCCTTCCCCGAACTGTACGTTGGATTCCGGATCCAGGATTCCGTCCTCCCAGAATCGTTCCACGTCCCGGATTCTTTCATTCATTGGCTTTCCCCTTTCGAGGATGATGGGCTTTAATCCCATTTCTGCCAGAATCAGACCGGCAAAGATCCCGGCAGGGCCGAATCCGGCGATGACCGGTGAATGCCTTAGTTCTTCCGTCCCCCGCTCCGGAAACTGATATTCCTGCAGGCCCCCTTGGTCCAGGGGAAACTGGGCTTCCGGATCCTCCGGTTCAAAATCCACGCTGTAGACAATCCGAATATCCCCTTTATCCCGGGCATCGATGGATTCCTTAACGATGCGCCAGTTCTTTATTCTTAATGAGGGTTTCTTCAGTTTTTCCCGGATACGCTCCGGGATGACCCGGGAGTCCTCCCCCACCTGGCATTTTATTTCGTGAATCCTATAGATCATCCAATCCTCGTTTCTTATCGTTTATCTTTTGCTATCATTAAGAAAACTTCCCATGGCCTTGCCGGCCCTCATCCCCTGAATCCAGGCCATCTGCAGATTATATCCCCCACAGGGCTGGTCGCTGTCCGTAATTTCCCCAGCCAGATAGAGGCCTGGGGCTTTCTGGGATTCCATGGTTTCCGGATCCAGTTCCTCTAAAGGGACTCCCCCCGCTGTGGCCTGGGCCGCTCGCCAGCCCTTTCCCCCAGTGACGGTAAAAGGCAGTTCCTTGAGGATGGCTGCCAAGGCATCCAGCTCTCTATGATTAAATTCTAAAAGCGGAATATCCATTTTGTCTGAGAGACCGGCTTTTTCAAAAATAAGGGGTATCAGCTTAGCGGGAACCATGGAATGGAGGACCCAGATGCCTACGGATTCATCCAGAGAATCTCTTCTCTTTTTCAGATAGTCAACCAAGGCTTCACGGTTCATTTCCGGCAAACTGTCTAACGCAATCCGGTAGCGCCGGAATCCCTCTTCTGGGCTTTCTCCCGGATCCAATTTTAGAAATCGGGTCAGATTAAAGATGCAGATTCCAGACAAGCCATCTTCGGTGAATTGAACTTCTCCGGATTCTTCTGCCACCAAGCTGCCGTCTTTCCACAAGGAAGCCTTGCCAAGAAGGCGGACCCCTTTCACATCCCGAAAATCTCCCTCGCAGGTTACCGGCATCAACACCGGCGCCAGCCGGTTGACCCTGTGACCCAGGTCCCTGGCCATACGGAATCCTTCTCCCGTAGTGCCGAATTGGGGGGCAGCCTTACCTCCGGTGGTCATCCCCAGCAAACGGGATTGGATTTTACTGCCATCATCCAACTGGATGGTAAAGGAATAGGGGCTGCCTGCAATTGCCACGACTTCCCGATTTAGAATCCATCGAATCCCCAGCCGTTTCAGTTCCCCCTCCAGCGTTTCCACGACAGAGGCAGCCTGCTGACTCCGTGGATAAAGCCGGCCCTCCTCTTCCTCATAGGTCATCAGATTGAGAGAATCAAAAAAGGCCAGGACCGGTTGAATTCCCGGCCCTCTAGTATTTCCAACGTTGCACCGGCCGTTGCCGGTGGCGTACAATTTTTTTCCTAGTTTATCGTTTTTTTCCACCAGGACAATCCGGCATGAAGGGTTTTCCCTTTTCGCCACAATCGCCATGGTCATGCCGGCAGCTCCACCGCCAACGATACAGATGTCTTCCATCTCTACCTCATTGTACTATTTTGAAATATCTATAAGGATTCCAGGTGATCCTGAGCCGCCTGAACAATGGCCAGTTCTGCACTTCGATAGACGTTTTCTTCCCCGATGATTTCGATGAAGCCGCCCCGGGTCAAATCCCGGAGGACTTTAGGCTGAACGCTGGTCAGGATGATCTTAATATCTCTGTCTTTCATCTCCTTTGCCAGATCCGTCAGGCTCTGAACACCGGATAAGTCAATGACGGGAACACCCCGCATAGAAAGAATCACCACCGAATGGTCCCTGGCCTTGGAAAGTTCCTTGACCAGTTTATCCACCACCGCGAAGAAAATGGTTCCGGTGAGGTAGACCACCCGAATGTGCTCCGGTACAACCGGCAGCTTCATGCCGACTTCTTCCAGACGCTGGTTGTCGATTTCACTGACATTGATTTCAATATCCGTCAGCTTTACTACTACCAAGAAGGTAGAGAAAGCCACGCCGATGATGATGGCCTGAGTCAGATCCAATACCACCGTTGCCACCATCGTGATTCCGAACTTAGCCATACCGGTTTTAAAGCGGTGGCCGAAAATATAATGGATGTTTTCCCAGTCGTTCATCCGCCAGGCAGTAACGATCAGTACCCCTGCCAGAGCCGAAAGCGGGATGGAGGACATGACCGGGGCCAGCACGAACATGGAAAGCAGCAGAACCAGGGCATGGATGATTCCTGCCAAACGGGTTTCACAACCCGACTTGATGGCCACACTGGTTCGGGCTATGGCCGCAGTAGCCGGAACACCGCCGAAGAATGGAATCAGAACATTTCCGATGCCCTGAGCAATCAGTTCCCGGTCCCCGTTGAGCTTCTCATTTTTCATCTTGCCGGCAGAAGCCCCGCAGAGAAGGCTTTCTATCATAGCCAGGGCTGCAATGGAGAAGGAAGGAATCACAAAATCCCAGATTTCGGAGTTCACCAGGGTGGAAAAGGACATGCGTTCACTAAGAAAAAGGCTTTTGGGAATCTCCCCTACCACCGATACATCAAACTTTGCAAAATAGTTGAAAATCAGGACGACTGCCAGGGCAACCAGGGAAGAAGGAACCCGGGCGTTCCATCTTTTCGGCCAAATGATCATGATCAGGATCACCATAGAACCAATCAGGGCTGCCTGCCAATTCATGTCAAACCCGGAAGTAAAATAAGACAGGACTTTGGTGATAGCCAGTTCTCCTTCAGATTGAACCCCGAAGAAATTATCCAACTGCCCCAAAGCGATGATCACAGCTATCCCTGAAGTAAACCCGGTTATAACGGAGGAGGGAATAAAGTAGATGATTTTCCCCAATTTCAATATACCGGCTGCAATCAGAATGCATCCCGCCAGGAAGGATGCCAGCAAGATCCCCTGCATGCCGTATTTAGCCGCAATCGTAATCAGAATCGCCGTCATGGCACCGGTAGGACCTGATATCTGGAAAGAAGCTCCCGATAATCCACCGATAACGACTCCGGCGATGACTGCGGTTACCAGACCGGCTGCCGCTGTCGCCCCGGAACTCACCCCAAAGGCCAGGGCCAGGGGCAGGGCCACCGCCGCAACGGTGACTCCGGACAAAAGGTCTTTAGAAAACCGGCCCTTATCATAGCCGGCAAATTCTTTTTTTAAATCCTGTTGATATTCCTTAATGATGTTCATTCTTCTTCGCCTTTGTGTCTACGCTGATGTTTTCTTTTTTTATGAGGCATATTGATGCCCACTACCATGACATTTGCTCCCTGGATAACAAAAAAACCACCGGCCAGAAGGACCACCGGCCAACCGAACAAATTGGCATTGACGAAGGCATAAAGCCCTGCCAGGGAAGCCACAATACCAAATCCCAGGGTCCAGGCCCAAGTTTCTTCCTTTTGTGCCTTCAGCTGAAAAGCTGCAACCACCCGTAAGCAACCGGAAAAAATCAGCCACATGCCGAAGAAAATGGCAATCATGGCATCTACCAGCAACTGATTGGACAGAACGATTCCTCCCAGAATGAAGGTCAGGATCGATTCAGAAATGACCCAGCTGCCCTCCGCTTTTCGATTTTTTTCCGTAAAATAATTAATGGCACCGGTGCCTCCTGCAAATATCATCACCAGGCCTAGAACAAAGGCCAGGGATAGGAAGCTGGCGCCGGGGTTGGCAAAACACCACACTCCCGCCAGGAGCATGAGAATACCGGATAAAATTGTAATGATTCGCATGAACGTTCTCCTTTATTCGGATGGGATGACCAGCAGCTCCGCCTTGCCGCGGATCCGGTTCTCAAATTGATGAATCAGCCCGTTTTCCTGAGGATTTTCTCCGGACTCACCCATAACCACATCCGTTATTTTGTTTTTTTCTACCAGCTCAACCAGGGTGTCCAGCACATGATTGGACCGGACAACGGTAAGGTTCGCACCATATTCCAGGGCCTTTTCGTAGAGGTATTCCAATGCTTCCCCCTCCTCTGAGTTTCCCAGAAACTTAAATTCATAATGGGCCACATGGATGATGAAGAGTTCTCCCCGATTCTTCCCCAGAAGCTGATGGCCGTACCGGATCAGCCGGTCACAAGTCTTCTGTTGCGTGACGCACACCATTATATTTTTCATCTGACTCCCCTTTGTTTTCTAAGTTATCTTCTGCATTTGACTGCTTTTGCATTTAACTATCAGCTAATATATTATATACTATTATTACCCTTCTTGCCATAGAAAAGAGAGAAAAACCTCATGGACCGAATCATCCTTCACTGTGATATGAATAGTTTCTACGCTTCCGTGGAACTCCTGGAGCATCCGGAGCTTCAGGGGAAACCGGTGGCTGTCAGTGGCAGCCCGGATAACCGCCATGGTATCATTCTGGCAAAAAACGAAGAAGCCAAAAGAATGGGGGTACGAACGGCCGAAACCATCTGGCAGGCCAGAGCCAAGTGTCCGGAGCTTCATTTTCTGAAACCCCATCACGAAAAATATCAGGCATACTCCCGGATGATCAATGAAATCTACGAATCCTACACCGATATGGTGGAGCCTTTCAGCATTGATGAATCCTGGCTGGATGTCACCGGGAGCACTCTGCTCTTTGGCAGCGGTACAGAAATTGCCGATAAAATAAGAAACCGGGTATTCCGGGAGACCGGGCTGACCCTTTCGGCAGGAGTTTCCTTTAATAAGATTTTCGCTAAGATGGGGAGCGAATACAAAAAACCAAATGCCACCACCCTCATCAGCCGGGAAAACTTCCAGGAGCTGCTCTGGCCTATGGATGCGGGGGAGTTGTTTTTTGTTGGAACCGCCACCAAAACCCGTCTGGCAGAGCACGGAATCCGAACCATCGGAGACATCGCCCGGTCGGACCTAGGGTTTCTTCAGTCCTTGCTGGGCAAACAGGGGCCCCAGCTCTATGATTATGCCAACGGGCTGGAAAACAGTCCCGTAAGCCGAAGCTGGGAACGGCAGAAAGTCAAGTCGGTGGGAAACGGCATCACCTTCCGGCGAAATCTGGTCAATATGGAGGAGGTTCGCGTCGGTCTGACCGCCCTTTCCGATACCGTCGCCGGCCGGCTAAGGAAATATGAAATGAAATGCCAGGGGGTCAAGGTGGATATCCGGGGATCCAGCTTCCGGACCATCAGTCGTCAGAAACAATTGCCTAGCCCCACGAATCTGGCAGAAGAACTGATTCGGTCCGCTATGGAACTGGTTCTGGCTTCCTGGGACTTTCGGGAAAGCATACGAATGCTGACTGTTACCGGAATCCAGCTTTGCGAAGAAGACTATTGTCAGCAGCTGTCTCTATTCCCACAGGATGAGGAGTCGAGAAGAAAAACGGAAAATGTTGAAAAAGCCATTGATGCCATCCGAAAGAAATACGGTTCCGGCGGCATCCAATATGGAGGGCTTCTGGGGAACGACATTGGCCTGGATTGGGACCGGATCGACGAAATCAATGAGTAAAAAAACAACATCCCAATTCCCTTTTCTGAGGGTAGGATGTTGTTTCTATTTTTTGTTCCTTTTCTGGTCTGCCATTCACTGGCATTGGATCAGATGGACAGAATGTCGGCCAGATTCAGGAGCTCCTGATTGGTTCTTCGCTCTAATTTCAAGGCCGTTTCAATGTCCATATTGATGATTTCAGCCCCTCGGATACCAATGGCCTGACATCTTGTCCCATCCCGCAGCAGTTCGACTGCCCGGTATCCCATCCGGCTGGCCAGCATCCGGTCTTTCGCCGTAGGAGAACCACCCCGCTGGATGTAACCCAAAACCACAGGCTTGGTCTCCATACCGGTACGGTCCTGGATCTGGTTCACCAGCTCCTCTGTGGAAATGTCCACGCCCTCCGCCTTCATGATGATATTGTGGAGACGACCCCGGTTTCTGCCCTGAATCATTTTTCGGCAGATGGCATCCACATCCACTTCCCTTTCCGGGGTCAGGATGATTTCAGCTCCTCCAGTCAACCCGGCATAGATGGCGATGTCCCCGCAGTGACGTCCCATAACCTCAATCACGGTGGTTCGTTCATGGGAAGAAGACGTATCCCGGACATTGCCCAAGGCAGATAGTACCGTGTTAACGGCGGTATCGAAGCCGATGGTGTATTCCGTATAAGCCAAATCATTGTCAATGGTGCCTGGAAGGCCCATGATGTTGATTCCCTCTCTTGCCAGCTGGAGACCCCCAGTCATGGAACCATCGCCGCCGATGATGACCAAACCGTCTATCCCAAAGGTCTTCAGGATTCCCATCGCCCTTTTCTGGCCATCCTCCGTCATAAATCGCTGGCTTCTGGCGGTTTTCAGGATCGTCCCTCCCCGCTGCATAATATCGGAAACGGAGGATGCATTCATCTCATACAAATCCCCGTCAATCAGTCCTTCATAGCCTCTTCGGATTCCGTAGGGAATCATATCGTTGTAGATTGCCCCCCGAACCACGGCCCGGATGGCGGCATTCATGCCAGGAGCGTCTCCGCCGCTGGTCAATATCCCTATTCGTTTCATCTCACACCTCCAAAATAAACCCTGCCTGTTCCAGTTCCCGGCTCAGGCTTTCTCCAGTCCGGACCCACAGGTCCTGACCGGCTTTAAATTTTTTATTTGTCTGATCGATTTTAATATAAACCGGTGTCTCCCCGGGGAATCGGCCGAGAATGACCTTCAGTTTCTGCAGGGCCGTTCCTTCCTCCAATTCCATGGGAATCCGGATTTTCAGGGACGTACCCCGGACCGAACCACCGATATCCCGAATATCGGCAATCCCGTCGGCAATCAGTTTCGGCTGCTCATCTTCCTTGAAGTTCAAGGTCCCCTTGATGACCACAATCTGATCTTCCCGGATCAGGGAGATATTCCGCTCATAGATGTTGGGGAACACGATGACCTCCGTTACCCCATAGAGATCTTCCAAGTCTACGAAGGCCATTTGCTTGCTGCTTTTGGTAACCAGAATTTTTTTACTGCTGATGATTCCGGCCATGACCACTTTCATGCCATCCCGGATCCTTGGGTTGCTTTCTGCATGCTGCAACTCTTCCGATGTGACCGTTGCCGTCTTTTCAATTAAATCCACATGATCCTTCAGCGGATGGCCGGTCAGATACACTCCCAGCATTTCCTTTTCCAGAGCGATCAGGGTTTCCTTGGAAAACTCCTTCACATCCGGCATGGTGGCCATCGCACCGGGCAGGGACATTTCCTCTGCATTCATCTGAAAAAGCGAGATCTGTCCGTCGATGTTTTTCCGGCTGCTGGTCTGGGCCGACTCGATCAGCCCTTCATAAACAGCCATCAGCTGAGCCCGATTGGGATGGAGACAATCAAAGGCTCCTGCCTTGATCAGACTCTCCACCGCTTTTTTATTGATTTCATGAATATCGATCTGGTTGATAAACTGGAAGAAATCCCGTGGCATTCCCTTATCCCGGCGGAGCTTCAGGATGGCATCGATGACTCCTTCTCCCACGTTCTTGACTCCCAGCAGGCCAAAGCGGATTTCACCGTTGACTACACTGAATTTTTTACCGCTGCCGGCCACACAGGGAGGCAGCACCGGAATCCCCATCTCGTTGCAGTTCCGGATGTACTTGGCGATCTGGGCAGCATCCCCCATGACGCTTGTCATGAGAGCAGCCATGAATTCCACCGGATAATAGGCCTTCAGAAAAGCCGTCTGGTAAGCAATGACCGCATAGGCCGCTGCATGGGATTTGTTGAAGGCATATTCGGCAAAGCTGATCATCTGGCCAAAGATCTCTTTCCCTGCTGCCTCAGGAATCCCCTTGTTCTCCCGTGCGCCCTTCAGGAAATGCTCCTGCTCCTTCAGCATGACATCCATTTTCTTCTTACTCATGGCCCGGCGGACCAGATCGCTCCGCCCATAAGAGTACCCAGCCAAATCCCGGACGATCTGCATGACCTGCTCTTGATAGACCAGGCACCCATAGGTGACAGACAGGATCGGTTCCAGGCTTTCATGAAGATACTGGATCTTATCCGGATTCTTTTTGTTTTCGATATACACCGGTATCGAGTTCATCGGTCCCGGCCGGTATAAGGAAATGCCGGCAACGATATCTTCAAAGCAGTCAGGCTTAAGGTTTTTCATGAACTGGGTCATGCCGCCGCTTTCCAGCTGAAATACCCCCTGGGTATTTCCGGCACTGATCAGTTCATAAACCTTTGGATCATCGTATTCCATTTTAGATAGATTCAGCCGGACGCCATGATTTTCTTCGATGAGATCCAGGGCATCCCGGATGACGGTCAGGTTCCGCAGTCCCAAAAAGTCCATTTTCAGCAGGCCAAGCTCTTCGATGGTGGTCATGGGAAACTGGGTAGAGATCCCTTTGTCTGCCACATAAAGGGGAACGTATTCGCTGAGGCTTTTTTTAGAAATCACCACACCGGCAGCATGGGTGGACGCATGACGGGACAGCCCCTCCAGGGCCATGGCCATATCCAGGATCTTAGCAGCTACAGCATTATTATCATACATGGACTTCAGCTCCGGATTCATATCCAGCGCCTTTTGGATGGTCATGTTCAATTCAAAGGGGATGGCTTTGGCAATGGCATCCACTTCACCGTAGCTGACGTTCAAGGCTCTTCCCACATCCCGGACTGCGGCTTTAGCCTTCATGGTTCCGAAGGTGATGATCTGAGCTACTTTGTCTTCCCCATATTTTTCGATGACGTAATTGATGACTTCCTGCCGCCGCTCGTAACAGAAGTCGATATCGATATCCGGCATGCTGATACGCTCCGGATTCAGGAATCGTTCAAAAATTAACCCATACTTTATCGGATCGATGTCGGTGATTTTCAGGGCATAGGCCACCAGGCTTCCGGCGGCGGACCCACGACCGGGGCCGACCATGATTCCGTTGGATCGGGCGTAGTTGATGAAATCCCAGACAATCAGGAAATATTCCACATAGCCCATTTTTTCGATGGTATCCAGTTCATATCCGAGCCGCTGCTCCAGTTCCCCGTTTATGGCAGGATACCGGTCCTGAAGCCCGGCTCTGCAAAGCTCCCTCAGATAAAAACTATTGTCTCTGCCATCGGGGGCCCGAAAATCCGGCAGATGGAGCTGGCCGAAAGTGAATTCCAGATTGCACTGTTCGGCGATTTTCTGGGTATTGGCAATAGCCTCCGGATATCGGATAAAAAGCTTTTCCATCTCCTCGGAAGATTTCAGATAAAACTGGTCATTGGGAAAACTCATCCGTCTTTCATCGTCCACATTGGTAGCCATCTGAATGCAAAGCAGGATATCATGGGCTTCCGCGTGTTCCTGACGAACATAATGGACATCATTGGTGGCAACCAATGGAATGCCCGTTTCCCGGCTGAGCCGCTCCATGTCGGGCAAAATCGCCAGTTCTTCCTCCAGTCCCTGGTCCTGAAGTTCCAGATAAAAATTCCCGGAGCCAAAGATATCCAGAAACTCGGTGGCTTCCCGAAGGGCTCCCTCGTAATCCCTAATCAAAAGCCTCCGTTGGACATCTCCCGCCAAACAGGCGGAAAGGGCAATGATTCCCTCGCTGTGGTTCCGGAGCAGGTCCTTATCCACCCGGGGCTTATAATAAAAGCCCTTGAGGTAACCTTCCGATACGATCCGCATCAGGTTCTTGTATCCCTGCTCATTCTTTGCAAGAAGCACCAGGTGTCCCTGATGCTTGTCTCTCTCCGGATCCTTATCCGTCATCGTTCTTGGGGCGGTATAAACCTCGCAGCCGATGATAGGCCGAATTCCCTGCTTTTTGCATTCTTTATAAAAATCGATGACACCGAACATGGATCCATGGTCCGTAATGGCCAGGGATTCCATGCCCAGCTCTTTGGCACGGGCAACAAGATCCGGAATCCTGGCAGCACCGTCCAGAAGGCTGAATTCTGTATGTACATGCAGATGAGTGAATGCCATATTGATTGATTCCTTTTTCAGCAGACCTACTTGATCAGATTTCTTTTCCTACCACATGGATCCGCATCATGTTGGTATTTCCTGCGACCCCCACGGGCAGCCCAGCCGTAATGACCAGAACATCCCCCCGCTTGATCTTTTCCCGTTTGGACAGGGCAATGACCGCCTTGGCAAACATATCCCGCTCGTTGTTGGTTTCTTCAATGACCAGACATTCCACACCCCAGCTCAAGGCCAGTCTTCGGGCCACTTCGGCTTTCGTCGTAGCAGCATAGATTGGTGTCTTCGGCCGAAATTTGGATATGGTGATAGGCGTGGACCCGGATGCCGTTGGGGCCAGGATGGCCCGGGCCTTCAAGCCGTAGGAGCTGGCCACGGTGGCATGACCGATGGCATTGGTGATGCTCTCATCCCTCAGGCTGATGTTTTGCTTCATGACTTCTTCAAAGTCGATGTTCTGTTCCATGGTAACGGCAATCTCCGCCATCCGCTGAACCGACTCCACCGGATACTTCCCTGCTGCCGTCTCCCCGGAAAGCATCAGGGCATCGGTACCATCAAAAATGGCATTGGCCACGTCCGCCACTTCCGCCCTGGTAGGCCTGGGATTCCGCATCATGGAGTCCAGCATCTGAGTGGCCGTGATGACCGGTTTGCCGATTTTATTGCATTTTTTGATGATTTTCTTCTGAACCAGGGGTACCTGCTCCTGGGGTATTTCTACTCCCAGATCGCCCCGGGCCACCATGATGCCATCGGCAGCTTCGATGATCTTATCCAGGTTTTCAATACCTTCTGCGTTCTCAATCTTAGCGATGATGCGGATCCCTCCGCCTCCGTTGTGCTTCAGGATAGTTCGGATTTCCTCTACATCACTGGCTTTTCGGACGAAGGAAGCGGCAATGAAGTCTACTTCATTCTGAATGCCAAAGAGGATATCGGCATAGTCCTTCTCCGTGATAGAGGGCAGGTTCAGCTTGATACCCGGAATATTAACTCCCTTATTGTTTTTCACCACACCGGTATTCTTGACCCGGCATTTTACATTCTTTCCTTTGATCTCCAGTACTTCCAGCTCGATCAGCCCATCATCGATCAGGATCCGGTCTCCGTGGGAGACGTCATTGATGATTTCCTGATAGGTAACGGAGCAGATATCTTCATTGCCCATCACATCTTCCGTGGTCAGGGTAAAGATCTGCCCTTCCTGAAGGGTGACTTCCGGTTTCTCAAATTTTCCGGTTCGGATTTCCGGTCCCTTGGTGTCCAGAAGAATAGCCAGATTGACCCCCATTTGCTCCCGTACTTCCTTGATCATGTCGATTTTAGCCTGCTGTTCCTCATGGGACCCATGGGAAAAGTTCAGCCTGGTGACGTTCATACCGGCTTTCACCATATTTTTCAGAATTTCTTTGTCCTGACAGGCAGGACCGATGGTGGCTACGATTTTTGTTCTTTTAGTACCTTCCATTTTTCCCCTCATTCATCTCACACTCCTCAACATACAAAACTTGCTATTTTCCCCTTTTGTTCCGGCCCCTGGACCGGATATATTGAAATCCAAAATAGAACACGGTCAGCACGATAAGTATGGGAATCAACCCGTCATCATCGGTGACATTGAACATTTTGATTGCAAACAAAGCCCCTAATATAAAAACCCAGTAATAAAGAAACAATCCGATGATATTTCCGTTCATCCAGCACCTTTCCTTTCAGAAACAGCAGACACCATATCCTTATTTTTCCTTTTTCAGATTCACATCCAGCTGAGGGAAGGGAATCACGACTCCGGCCTTGTCAAAGGCCATCTTAACCTCTTCCTCCAGATAATACTTCACATCCCAGTAGACCTCGTTCCGGCACCAGACCTTCAAGTCCATACCGATGCTGTTTTCAAAATGGCCTGCTACACCGATGATCGGCTCCGGCTCCTTGAGAATATCCGTATTTCCTTCAGCGATGGCGTTCAGGATGCTTTTAACTTGCTGTATGTCATCATTATAACTGATGCTGAAGGTACAGTCTACCCTGCGGAGTTCTTCTCTGGAATAATTGATCAGTACCGAATTGGTCAGCTTGCCATTGGGGATGGATATCACCTTATTGTCAATACTCTTCAGTGTCGAATAGAGAAGATCAATGGACTCCACCTTACCGGCAATTTCCAGAATATCGATATAATCTCCCTTTCGGAAGGGCTTGGTGATGATCAGGATGATTCCGCCTGCCACGTTGGCCAGGCTGTCCTTCAAAGCCAGGGCAATGGCCACTCCCCCTGCACCCAGGACCGCAATGAAGGTGGAAGTTTCTATTCCCAGGCTGCTGAGCACCGCCACAGCAATAAATACCCCGAGGACTACCCGAAGGCCGTTGATGACAAAACGATGCAGCGCATGGTCCATTTTTGATTTTTCCAGGGCCGAACGGCTGACCGCTACGATAATCTTCGCAATGATCAATCCGATGATTAAGATCAAAAGGGCTTTCCCCATGGATAAAAGGCCTGCTTTTACATTCAGGGTTATTACTTCTCGCATCAACAAGTCCACGATGGCTTACCTCCTAAAGTTCATTTTACTATCGGCTGCTTCTTCGTCGATCCAGCTCCTTGAGCAGTTTTTTCCGAAGCCGGATATCGTCGGGAACGATTTCCACCAGCTCATCATCATTGATGAATTCCAGCGCTTCCTCCAGGGTGAAGATTTTCGCCGGAGGCAGCTTGACCGCATCGTCACTTCCGGCTGCCCGCATATTGGTTACCTTCTTGGCTTTGCAGGGATTGACGGTCATATCTTCGTTCCGGCTGTTCATTCCTACGATCATCCCTTCATAGACCCTTGTTCCCGGTTCGATGAACAGTTGGACCCGCTCACTGATATTATCCAGGGCATAGGGAGTTGAAATCCCTTCTTCAATGGAAATCGCTGCTCCGTTTGTCCGTTGGGGAATCGGACCCTTATGCTCTCCAAAGGAATCAAAACGCCGGACCATGGTTCCTTCTCCCCTGGTATCGTTGATGAATTCCGTTCGGTATCCCAGCAAGCCTCGGGTAGGAACCAGATATTCCAGCCGGGCATAGCCGTTTTCACTCACCATCTGGTTCATCAATCCCTTTCGGATATTAAGTTTGGAGATGACCGAGCCGGCATATTCCTCAGCTACGGTTATGATCACTTCTTCGATGGGTTCCAGCAGATGGCCTTTCTCATCCCGGTGCATGATGACCTCCGGTTTGGAAACAGCCAGTTCGTAACCCTCTCTGCGCATATTCTCGATGAGGATGGATAGATGGAGCTCTCCCCGGCCCGAAACCTTAAAACTGTCAGTGGAATCGGTTTCCTCCACCAGCAAGCCTACATTGACCTCCAGCTCCTTATCCAGCCGCTCCCGGATATGGCGGGAGGTGACATATTTTCCTGACTTTCCTGCAAAGGGTGATTTATTGACCATGAAGTTCATGGACAGGGTGGGTTCTTCAATTTCAATGGTGGGCAATGGTTCCGGCATTTTTTCATCACAGATGGTTTCTCCGATGGAGATATCCGCGATTCCTGATACCACCGCAATATCACCGCACAGGGCTTCCTCCACCTGTACCCGCTTCATGCCCCGGTAAACAAAGACCTGATTGATCTTTCGGCTGACAAGAGTTCCGTCTGATTTGGCCACCGCTACCGTCTGACCCGTTTTAACGGTACCCCGAGTAATCCGTCCGATTCCAAGCCGTCCGATATAATCATCGTACGCCAGGGTGGAAACCTGGAACTGTAAGGGCTCACCGGTTCGATCCGGATAGGCTTCCACGTTGCTGATAATGGTTTCGAACAAGGGAGTAAGGTCTGTGCTTTCTTCCTCCAGTTCTCTTTTGGCGATTCCCTGTTTGGCAATGCCGTACAGGATTGGGAAATCCAGCTGCCGATCGCTGGCATGAAGGTCCATGAACAGTTCGTAGACCATATCCACCACTTCGACAGCCCGTTGATCCTTCTTGTCGATCTTATTGATCAGCAGAATGGGATTAAGCCCCTGCTGCAGGGATTTCTGCAGGACGAAACGGGTCTGGGGCATGGGCCCTTCACTGGAATCCACCAGCAGGATAACAGTATCCACTGTCCGGATGATTCGTTCCACCTCCGATGAAAAGTCGGCATGGCCCGGTGTATCTACGATATTGATCTTATAGTCTCCATGCATGATCGAGCAGTTTTTGGAGTAGATGGTGATGCCTCGTTCCCGTTCAATGTCATCGCTATCCATAACGCAATCCACCACTTCTTCGTTGGCTCGGAAAACACCGCTCTGAGCCAGAAAGGCATCGACCAGAGTTGATTTTCCCGCATCGACATGGGCGATTACGGCTAAATTGATGATTTTTTCTCGTTGATTCATTCTTTCCTCTTTCTTATACTGATTCTTTAACCCAACTATTATATCACAAAGGCTCCATCCTATGAAGTTTTTTTTATGGGCGCTCCAGGAGCTGGTGTTTCAAGGTCTTCCAGGTTATGGTATAATAGTCAAAGGATTCCGATTTAATGGATCACCAAAATATCAAAGCATCAAAGAAAGTTGGTACATATGGAACAGATTAAAAAAATCCTCTCCGCTATAGATGAGCAGCAAAGCCTGATCCGGCTGATTTTGGCCAGCCCCAGAAAGAAATCCCTGCCCTATCAGAAGGTGGTGATCCGCCCCTTGCTCTTAAAAGGGGCTCCGGCTTACCAAGTGGAATATCATTATCCTCAGAAGGTGATTCACGAAAATATCCCCCGGGATGAATTCGTCGAATCGGTCAGCCGGTTTATCCTGCTGGACTTCAAGCAGATCAACCTGTTTACCAAAGAGGAAGACATTCAGATTCTGGCGGCCAAGCCAACCGAGCCTCGGATTCTGACAACACCAGCCACAAAAAAAGCAGCTGAAATCAGCCACAATAAGAGCAAAAACTATATCCTTCCCGAGGGAGAACCCCGGGACTTTCTCATCCGCCTTGGAGTTTCAGACGAAAAAGGAAAAATATACCCAAAGCACTACAGCAAGTTCCGCCAGATCAATCGGTACCTGGAAATCGTGGAAGACAGCCTTCCCCATCTGGAAACGGGGAAACCTCTCCGAATCATTGATTTCGGCTGTGGCAAATCCTATCTGACCTTCGCCCTCTATTATTATCTTCGGGTGGAAAAGGGCCTGGAATTGGAAATCATCGGGCTGGATCTGAAAGAAGATGTGATTGAATTCTGCAACCAGGTGGCTAAAGACCTGAATTACCAGGGCCTTACCTTCCTGCTGGGTGATATTGCCCGGTATAAAAGCGACCGGGCGGATATGGTGGTCTCCCTCCATGCCTGCGATACGGCCACCGACTATGCCCTGATCAACGCTGTATCCTGGGGAGCCCGGGTCATCCTTTCCGTCCCCTGCTGCCAGCATGAGCTTTTCAGCCAGCTCCAGGATAACCTCCATCAGCCTATATTCCGACACGGCATCCTCAAGGACCGGTTCACCGAAATCCTGACCGACGGAGTCCGGGGACTGAAGCTGGAATCGGCCGGTTATGAGGTTTCCATGATCGAGTTTACCAGCCTGGAGCACACCTCCAAAAATATCATGATCAAGGCCGTCCTGGGAAAGGCTCAGTCAAAAAAATCCAGGGAATCCGCAGCTGCCTACGACGCCCTAGTGAAATACTGGGGCATCCATCCAGCCATTGATTCCCTGAAATAGTTACCAGCTCCCGCCGCCGCCTCCGCCAAAGCCTCCGCCTCCGAAGCCTCCGCCTCCTGAGAAACCGCCGCCTCCCAGGCCACCGTCACCGCCCTTCGGGGTGGGTGGCACCATACTGGAAGCCATGGATCTGGAAAATCCGTTGAAAGCATTCATAAATATCCAAGTATTAAAGAGGGTATTGCCGGAACCGTTATACCAGACGGGAGGTTCCATGGCAATGCCTTCGAATTTTTTTGCCCAGCGGTCGCTGAGGCCAAGCACGTATGCATAGGGCAGCACGTCGTAAAAATAGGAAGGATTTTCATCTACCAGCTTCTGGATCCGGGGCAGCTCGGCAGTCCGGATAAATTCTTTGAACCCCAGAATCTTTCCTAGTATTTCTGCGCTCCAGCGTGTTCGCTGCTTCATCCTCAGGGTGAATACAAAACTGATGAAGGAGGCCACCAGACAAAGCAGCCCCAGGGGCAGCTCCAGACCGAGCAGCATAAATCCAGCCAGTACCAGGAAGCCCAAACCGGTCAGGATTCCTCCCACGATCAGAGTGAGCCGGTACCTTCTCAGGGTTCCGGCGTCTTTTTTGTCATGACCGATGATCATGACCAGGTAACCAGCCAGTACCAGGAACAATCCGGGCAGTCCAAGCAAACCAAATTCTCCGCTGTTCTTAGCATACACGGCTCCCAGGAACAGTCCTGCAGCCAGTGGAATCAGCATTAAAAGGGTCCCCAGGCTTCTGGCCCCCAAAGAACTGTGGGTAAAGACCCGGGTCTCCTTTTTCTTCCCAAAGTGGGATCGGAGCTGGGTGCCGGAGGCTTGATAGGAGCCGTAAAATTCCCCCTTCAGATCTTCCAGCATCACCGAATCCCCTTCTTTGAACAATCCATTAAAAAAGGTGTATTCGTAGGTTTTGGCTGTTTCCGGCAGTTCCCTTTCCTTCCGGAGCACAAAACTCTTATCCTCCAGTTCCTCGATAGTCAGATATCCCTTTTCAGCAAAATAAATAACCAGAGAAACCAAATCCTTCTGATCCACCATCCCGTCAACGATGTACCCTACCTCAGCAGGGGAAATTCCCTCCGGCGGATAGAATTCCACCGTCTGAACCACTCTCGGATCCCGTCCGAAAAAGAGAAACAACAGAAAGCTTACCAGGGGCACCGCCACCATCAGCAGGAGCATCAGAGCTAGGGCCCAGGTGTTGTTCATTTCACCTACGAAGTACCCCTCCGGCAAAACCACACGGAAGGTTACCCCTTCACCCAGCTGCAAGGGACCCCGAAGGGTTCCCTTGATGGCGTTTCCAGTCTGGGACCAATTGATTCGATCACCAGAAGTCGATCCATATCCGCCCACCAGAAATTCCGCCTTATTCTGGTCGAATTCCTTGGGCATCTGGATCCGGATTTCTGATGAATCAATGGAAGTCCCCCAGCCGAAGGGGAGTACGTTATAATACAGGCTGTCATATTCGCTTATTCCGTCATCATAAAGCCGCACCCGGTAGGTGATCACGTAAGTCTGGCTCCCGTCCACATAATAGTCAGGACTGCCGATCTGCATCACCAGATTGCCGTTTTCTGTGTAGGTATTCAGTTCGTATCCTTCTACCCGGATCTGGTCCACCTTCATTTGGTACGTCTGCTCTACCACCTGACCGTCTACCTGGCTATAAGCCGTTCCACTCAGGGGGATAAAACGATATATTCCGTGCCTGGGCTCCGTAAAGGTTACTTGGATTTCTTCCTTCATGAGGAAGGAATTATCATTCCGGACATCCATGGTCACATCAAAGGCTTGGGTCGTATAATATTCTGCTCCGTGGGCAGCCGGGCCGATCATCGGCATCAGCATCGTCAGAAGTAGGAAGAAAAGCAACATCCAGACCATCCGGATTGTTTCTCTTCCTATTCCCGTTCTAATCCCTTTCATCTTAAAACTGCACCTTGACATTCTGCCTTTCTGCTTCTTCGCTGACCTCAAACATGGGCTTGCGGACAAAGCCGAAGATGCCTGCAATGATGTTGCTGGGGAAAGACTCCACCTTGGTGTTGAAGTCCCGAACCACCGCATTGTAGAATTTTCTGGAATTGGCGATGTCCTCTTCCACTTTTTGAAGCTGAGCCTGTAGATCCATGAAATTGGTATTGGCCTTCAGATCCGGATAGGCTTCCGCGATGGCAAAAAGACTTTTCAACGTGCCTGTCAGCATGTTTTCACCTTTGATCCGGTCTTCAACAGTGGTAGCACTCTGGGCCATATTCCTGGCCTGGACTACCTTTTCAAAGGTGCCGGCCTCGTGGGCTGCATAGCCTTTGACCGCTTCCACCAGATTGGGGATCAGGTCATATCGTTTTTTCATGTAGACATCCATGGTGGAAAAGGCTTCCTCCACGGCATTTCTCATTCGGATAAACCCGTTGTAGGCTCCGATGATCCAAAGGACTCCCCCGACCAGCAGAACTCCGATGATAATCAGGATGATAGTTGATGTTCCCATAATACATACCTCCTCCATATGATAAAAATAATAAATCCTTGACACAAAGTTATTCGATGCACCAGTCAATAGATCCAGCCCCGTTTTTCTCCAGGAAATCATTGGCCCGACTGAAGGGCCGGCTACCCAAGAATCCCCGGTAAGCCGAAAGGGGACTGGGGTGAGGTGCCTGGAGAATCAAGTGGGATGGGTTGGTCAGCATAGGCCTTTTGCTCTGGGCAGGCTTCCCCCAAAGGAAATAAACTACCGGACGCTACTGCCGATTGACCGCTTCTATCACGGCATCGGTGAACCGCTCCCACCCCTTATTCTGATGGGAATTGGCCTGATGAGCCCGTACCGTCAGGACCGTATTGAGAAGCAAAACTCCCTGATCCGCCCATTTTTTCAAGTATCCGTGATTAGGAATGGGGCAGCCCAAATCCTCCTGCAGCTCCTTATAGATGTTCTGCAGAGAAGGGGGAGGCTGTTGCCCCGGCAAAACGGAAAAGCAGAGGCCATGGGCTTGATTGACATCGTGATAGGGATCCTGACCCAGAATCATGACCCTCACTTTGGACAGGGGGGTATAGTGAAGGGCATTGAAGATGTCGTGCATAGGCGGGAATACTTGCTGTGTTTTATATTCCTGAATCAAAAACTGCCGGAGCTCCTTATAATAAGGTTTTTCAAATTCCCTTTCCAGTGCTTCCTTCCAGTCGTTTTTTAATATCTCTGCCATTTTTCGCCTCCTGCTTTTCGACTCAAGTTTATCACAGCGGAAACCCTTGTTCAATAACCATTCTAAGACCCTTCCACCTCTTCAAAAAGCTCGGTCAGGTACATCCAACGCTCCATTTTCAATTCCAGTTGCTTTTCCAGTTCTTCCTTTTCTGCAAGAAGCTGCTGAAGGAGGCTGTGATTGGTCGCTGCTTCCGAAATCATCCCCTCCTTTCCCTGGATGGCTTCTTCCAGCTTTAGGATTTCCTCATCGATGGTTTCATACTCTCTTCGTTCGTTAAATGAAATCCGTCTTTTGGATTCTGGTTTGCTCCGGAGAGCAACGGTTTCCTTCTTCTCCTTTACCCCTTCACTCTTGCCCTTTTCCCGTTCCCGTTCTTTCAGGAGGTCCAGATAGTCGGAGTATCCACCGTTGTATAGGTTGATCTCTCCTGCTTCGAAGGCAAAGACGTGATCCACAATCCGATCCACAAAATAACGGTCATGGGATACGATCAACACCGCTCCCTGGAATCCGTCCAGGTAATCCTCCAAAATGGTCAGGGTCTCGATGTCCAGGTCATTGGTGGGTTCATCCAATAGCAAGACATTAGGGGCCTGCATCAGGATGCCCAGTAGGCTGAGACGCCGCTTTTCTCCTCCGGAAAGGCGGCCGATCCGGTTATGCTGCAAATCCGGGGGGAACAGAAATCGCTCCAGCATTTGGGAGGCAGTTGCCGTTCCTTCACTGGTTTCCACGATTTCTGCAATATCCCGGATATAGTCCAGAACCTTTTGTTCCGGATCCAGGTTCAGATTGTCCTGAGTGAAAAAGCCGATTTTCACCGTCTCACCAATCTCCAGCCTTCCGGAACCAGGGGCAATCTCCCCGGCGATGATCCGCAGAAGAGTCGTTTTGCCGCAGCCATTGTCCCCCAGGATGCCGATTCGGTCCCTCTTTTTCACCGTGTATGTGAATTCCCTGAAAAGGGATTCTTTTCCGTAAGCCATACCAATCTGATCCAGAACAACAATCTTCTTCCCCAAACGGGCAGAAAGGGAGGACAGTTCCAGTCGGGCTTCTCTGGCTGATGGCAGTTGGTCTTTCAAATCTTCATATCTCTCTACGCGGCCTTTGTTTCGGGTTCCCCGGGCTTTGATGCCCTGTCGCATCCAGGCCAGTTCTTTTTTCAGAATTGCCTGCCGCTTCCGCTGGGAGGCCAGCTGGCTCTCTTCCCGTTGACTCTTCATATCCAGATAGCCGGAGTAGTTTCCGCTATAGGAAAAGAGCTTGCCCCCCTCCAATTCGGCAATACGATTGGTCACCCGATCCAGAAAGTATCGGTCATGGGTAATCATCAGGATGGCTCCGGGAAACCGGATCAGATATTGCTCCAGCCAGAGAATCCCGTTCCCATCCAGATGGTTGGTGGGCTCATCCAGAATCAGCAGCTCCGAATCCCCTGCCAAGGTCCTGGCCAGGGCTACCCGCTTTTTCTGTCCTCCGGATAATTGTTCCAGAGGAGAATCCCACTGATCAAATCCCAGTTTCATCAGAATCTCCCTGGCTTCATGCTCCAGAATCGGATGGCTCCCCTGATTTGGCTTAGCCATTACATAATCCAGGGCCTTTTCGCCCTCCATCCGGCTGGTGTCCTGCTCCAGATAGGAGATTCGGGAGTTCCTGTTAATCCACACTTCACCAGAATCGGGATGGGACAGCCCTGCCAGAATTTGAAGCAGGGTAGACTTCCCCGTTCCGTTGATACCAATGATTCCCACTTTATCGGTCTCATTTAAATAGAAGTCCACTTCCGAAAGAAGTGGCTTCATTCCATAGCTCTTTGAAATTTTTTCTGCTGTGATCAACATTCTTGTGTTACCCTTTCATTCCTGCCATTTTTATTTTCTGACCAGAAACCTTTTTTCCATCGGTTCGATGGTCTTATCTCCAGCCGGTGCTGTTTTCTTGCCAAAGGGCATCTGAGCAATCAGTTGCCAGGATTCCGGCAGATTCCATTCCTTACGAACCTCTTCCTCCACCAACTCGGTATAGTGCTGGAGAGAAGCCCCATACCCTTCTTCGGCCAATCCGGTCCATACGGCATACTGAAGCATGGCGTTGGCCTGCTGGCCCCAGACGGGGAAGGTATCTCGGTAGGTGGGATATTTATTCTGCAGGCTGGTAATCACCTCCTGGTCATCAAAGAACAGAATAGTCCCCCGCCCGGCAGCAAAACCTGCTATCTTTTTTTCTGTTGCCGGGAATCGTTCCTCTGATACGATTTTCTCCAGGGCTTCCAGGGTAATTTTCCAGAAACGGTCGTGATGATGATGGAGCAACAGGAGGATCCTGGCACTTTGGGAGTTCATCGGGGACGGCATGGTTTTCAGTATTCGCCACAGGTTTTTTTCCAATCGTTCGTCGGAAATGGTCATTTCCCTGCTGATGCTGTAAATCGAACGCCTTCCCTCGATAGCCTGATAAAAATCGTTATTCATGTCTACTTCCTCCTAATTAGCAATCCTATTTCTCCTTCAGCCACAACTATTATCCAGATAGCTTTCCAACAGTTCCCGGACGAAACCGTCCCTGGGATGATCCCTCACATAGGACGGAGTATCCTCCTGCATGATTTTTCCCTGATCCATAATCAGTACCCGGGTCCCCAGCTTCATGGCTTCCCGAATGTCATGGGTCACGAAGAATATGGTGACCCCCAATTTTTGATGGATGCCTTTGATTTCCTGCTGCAACTGCTTCCGTGTGATTTCATCTACTGCACCAAAAGGCTCATCCATCAGCAGAATATCCGGCGACGCCGCCAAAGCTCTGGCTAGTCCAACCCGCTGCCGCTGACCGCCGGAAAGCTCCGACGGATAGCGGGTCAATAGTTCCGGCTCCAATCCCACCAGCTGAATCAGCTCCCTGGTCCTGCTGCGGATATCCGCCTTGGTTTCTTTGCCGATCAAATCCGGCACATAGGAGATGTTCCTGGCGATGGTCATATGGGGAAACAACCCAACCTCCTGAATCACATAACCGATGTTCCGGCGCAGATGAATCAAGTTTAAATCAGCCAAATCCCGGCCATTGATCAGAATCCGGCCGGAATCGGGCCGGATCAGACCGTTGATCAGTTTCAGCACAGTGGTTTTCCCGCATCCGGAACTGCCGATCACCGTCAAAAACTCTCCCTTTTGGATGGCCAGATTAAAGTCCGACAAGATTTCTTTCCCTTCATAAGCTTTGAATACGTTTTCCAGCCGTATGCATTGATCACAGGTTTGATTTTCCATTATCGTTATTCTTATACCCCGCTGTTTCTACAGCAGCCCTTTGTCCGTCAGGAAGTTCCGGGCCACGTCCTTTTCATCGGCTCCCCCGGCTTCCACCTCATTGTTCAGGGCTGCCATTTCAGCATCCGTCAGGATGCCATCCATCATCATCAGCACGTCCCGGAGCTCCGGATATTTTTCCAGGGTATCGGATCGGACAACGGTTCCGCAATAATAGGTCTGATAAAAATTTTTATCATCCTCCAGAACCACTACATCGGAAACAGCCAGCTGACCATCGGTGGTAAAGATGTTCATCACATCAATTTCACCGGAGTTGATGGCGTTGTATTTCAGCCCGATATCCAAATCCGTCACTTTCTTGAAGTTCAGTCCATAAGCCGCTGCCAAGGCATCGTATCCGTCTTCCCGTTCGTAAAAATCATACTCCGCGCCAAAGGTCAGTTCACCGGACACAGGAGCAAGGTCTGAATAGGTTTTTAAATTGTATTGATCGGCAATGTCCTTTCGGGCCACTAATCCATAGGTATTGTTAAATCCATATAATCCGACCCATTCCAGATTGTATTCTTCTTTGTACCCTTCTGTCAAACCAGCATACAGGGTCTCATCATCCGGTATTCCTTCTTTTTTCAGAACGAAGCTCCAGCCGGTTCCCGTATACTCCGGATACAGATCGAACTCACCGGCAAGGAGCGCCGGATGGATGTTGCTGGTGCCTCCCCCCACACCCTTGGTCATTTCCACCGTCAGATCGGTGTTTTCTTCAATGAGCAGCTTCAGCATCTCCCCCAGGATAAATTGTTCGGTCATGGGTTTGGTTGCTATTTTGATGACTCCTCCTTCCTCTGATTCATTACTGGCTGTACCGCATCCTGCCAGAAAGAGGACACCCAGCAGAGCCATCATCAGCAAAAAAACCGCAACCCTTTTTGTCATATTATTTTTCATCACTTTAACCTCCACTTCCGTTTAACGGATTTTTCAATCCCTCCTACCAGAAAATCAGACAGAAGGGCTAACAGAGCGATGAGCAGACTTCCGGCCATGGTCATGGCCATATTGTTGGTAGTGATACCCCGGTAAATGGCGACACCCAGGCCTCCTGCTCCGATGAAGGAGGCTATGCCGGCCAGGGCGATGGTCATGACGATCATATTTCTGAGACCAGCCAGGATGACCGTGGTTGCCAGGGGCAGTTTGATCTTGACCAATATTTCCAGCGGGGTGCTTCCCATTCCCCGGGCTGCTTCAATAACGGAAGGTTCAATGCTGGTAATACCGGCATAGGTATTTCGGACCATAGGCAGCAGGGCATACACAGTGAGGGCAATGATGGCCGTCGTGTTTCCGATTCCGCTAAAGGGAATCAGGATGCCAAGCAGGGATATGGATGGGATGGTATAAACAAAATTGGTCATCCCCAGGATCACCGGAGTAGTCTTGCGATACTCACTGATCAGGACCCCCAATATCAACCCGATGAGGGCACCAAAAAGGATAGCCGTGCCGGATATGCGAAGGTGTTCCAGGCTGAGCTGCACGAAAAAATCGCTGCGGTCCAGATAAATATTCCATACTTTCTGTGCCATAGCGATTTCTCCTTTCAGTCAGATTCATAGGTTGGAAGGAAACTGCTGATCAATTCCTGTTTTTTAGTCCGGCTCCATTTTTTGATTTCTGCTTCCCGGATCATAGCCTGACTGCGGCTTGGATGAGACTCCTGATAAACCAGGCTGACAGGGATACGACCTCTGGTATATCGAGCCCCTTCCCCCTTATTGTGGACAGCCAGCCTTTTCTTCATATCTGCAGCATAACCGGTATAGAAGGACCCGTCTGAACATCGTAGTATATAGGTATAATAGGTTTTCATTACTTTTTGAGCAAATCCCGGATTTCTCTCAGCAGTTGAACATCTTCTGGTGTTGCCGGTTCTTCTGCCGGAGCTTCTTCCTCTTTCTTCTTCAGCTTTTCCAGTATTCGGATTGCCAGAAAAATGAAGAAGGCGATAATCAGGAAATCAATGATGTTCTGGATGAACTGACCATAGTAAACGGCTACTTCCGGTTTGTCTCCAACGGCAGGCTCGATGAGTATCTTGAGACCGGTAATATTAACATTTCCTAATATGATTCCGATGATGGGCATGATGATATCGTTTACCATAGAGGTAACGATTTTGCCAAAGGCACCACCGATTATGACTGCAACGGCCAGATCAATGACATTTCCTCTCAGCACGAATGCCTTAAAGTCCTTCATCATAACTTTCTACCCCCTGTTTTTCCCTTTTCTGAGATGATAAAATCACAAATATTGGATATATTATACCATAGATTCCTTCCATTCTAACAAAAAAAGTGAACCGATTATCCGATTCACCCTTTTCACAGCATTTTCATTTTAGTAAGTTAACAAATCCGGGCTGATGATCAACTGAGCTCCGGTAGCCTCCTGGATCTGTTTTAGGGTATAGTCCGGGTTGTATTCCTTGAGGAGGATGCCTTCTTTGGTCACTTCCATGACGCCCATTTCGGTGATGATCATGTCCACCACTCCGACGGCGGTGTAGGGGAGCATGCACTCGCCCAGAATCTTATGGGCACCCTTTTGGGTATGCTGCATGGCCACGATGACCTTTTTCGCTCCTACGACCAGGTCCATGGCTCCGCCCATACCGGGAACCA